>Ga0209517_10000269_pt1 | contig 92642 bp, 81 predicted proteins | sample PeaSoiMetSII2010_FD_187695 | JGI IMG/M metagenome (GOLD analysis project Ga0209517, IMG submission 187695) | Peat soil microbial communities from Weissenstadt, Germany - SII-2010 (SPAdes) (version 2) | ecosystem: Environmental > Terrestrial > Soil > Wetlands > Peat | place: Germany...
CGCTGGTTCTCGGCGTTATTACGCTTGCCGGCGTGGTGTTGCTGTTTGTTCAGGATGCGGTTCCGCGCCTCTTTCCTCCGGCCAGCCATGATCTTCTGGCCGCATTTTCGCTGGCGATGATCGCAACCGCCTACCTGGTCTTCCAGTTTGCGCGTCGGTCAGCGTCCATGGAAATGGCCAAGGCGATCCTGTTGGCGGCTGCCTTTCTGTTCTGGGCGGCGAACCAGTTCTGGCCCAGGTTGCCCGAGGCGACGTTGTTCAACGACATCGCGATCGGACTTTTTGTCCTCGATGTATTCCTTGTGATCTCAGGTTGGCCGCCCGCTTCGAAAGACAGCCTTTTCGCTCAAGGCGAAGAAGAACGGCGGAGAGCCAGGTCAGTCCAATGAGTACAGAATAAGAGCCATTTGGCGGCCTTCCAGTGGAGTTCTGGAGTGGATGGGCGACGCCGCGGTAGGAACGGATTTCGGGACAACCAGCAACTCGCTCAGTTCACGAGCATCTCGCATAGTGGCGCAACGTGGCTCAGAAGTGATATTTTATTCGGCAGAACACCGACCTCTGGCATGCAATCCTCTAGGGGAACGGTGGTGGCTTCCCGACATTCGCTCTTATCACAATCAATTTTGTTTTCAGAGGGTTGCAAAACTGGTTTCCCACGGAATTTTGTGAGATTTTTGCGTTCGACGCGTATTGCGCGCCCGGCGAGGGCTGCTATATTGAAATTTCGGGCTTCCCCGCCCCAGCACCTGAATTCTACCGACGAGCGTTTCTTGTACATAACCTATGTGACCGCGGGCACAGCGGCGCATACAAATGACGAAAGTCAAACCGGGAATCGTTCATGGCGCAAATTTTCGACCGCAGCTCCAATGCACTGGCTCGCATGAGTTTGGTGTTGACGGGGCTGATTGTGATTGCCCTGGGAGTGACGTTGGATCAGCTGCAGCGTTCGCCGTGGGTCACGCGGCAAGGGCAGCGACCGGGCCAGCCGATACCCTTCAGCCATAAACATCACGTGGAAGGCCTGGGCCTGCAGTGCCAGTACTGCCACACGTCCGTAGAGAAATCAAGCTACGCCGGCATTCCTCCCACGCGCACGTGCATGAACTGCCACGCGCAGATCTGGACCAATGCGCAGCTGCTCGAGCCGGTGCGGCAAAGCTGGTACACCGGCGACTCGATTCCATGGATCAAGGTGCACGACCTTCCTGACTTCGTCTACTTCAACCATGAGATTCACGTGAATAAAGGCATCGGCTGCGAAAGCTGCCACGGGCAGGTGAACGAGATGCCTTTGATGTACGAGCAGAACACGCTGCAGATGGAGTGGTGTCTCGACTGCCATCGCAATCCGGCCAAGAACCTGCGGCCGACGAGCGAGATTTACAACATGGCATGGGACGCCCCGACCGACGTACGGCCTGTCTGGTGCACCTCCGTGCCGAATCGGCTGGAAGTGCCGACGGCGCAAAGCGTGAGCTGCACAACGCGGGATCCGGGCCAGGCGCAAGCGCCGGGCGCCGAGATGGCGTCGTTGCGGCCCGTCGTGGACAGTGCAAAAGGATTGACAGCTGATGTTGCCGCGGCAACGGTGCCGCCGGCCGCGCCGGCTTATCGAAAGTTCACCGATCAGGACGCGCTGGGGAATTTCCTGCTGGTGAATTACAAGATTCGCACGCCGAAAGATTTGACCAGTTGCGAGGTGTGCCACCGATGAGCGCAAACCCTGAGAACTCTCGGGCGGTGGAGAAACCGATGGGGAGCGAAGTGAGCAACGCGAAGCAGAACGCGAGCAAGACCCTCGCTGCAGAGAATGCAGATTCCGCGCCGATGTCGCTCGAAGCCGTGCGCCAGGAACTGAAGGGCGCAAAAGGCAAGAAGTACTGGCGGTCGCTGGACGAGCTGGCCAACACGCCCGAATTTCAGGCTGCGGTTGAGCGCGAATTCCCTTCGATGGCCCAGGAGTGGGTGGATCCGGTTTCGCGCCGTGGATTCTTGAAATTGATGGGAGCTTCGCTGGCGCTGGCCGGAATGGCCGGTTGCACCAAGCAGCCCGACGAGATCATTTATCCCTACATCAAGTCGCCGGAAGATCTGATTCTCGGCAAGCCGATGTACTTTGCCACCATGCACCCGTTCTCGACGGGCGGCGTGCCGGTGCTGGTGAAGAGCGACGAATTTCGTCCCATCAAGATCGACGGCAACCCTGAACACTCGTATAACCAGGGCGGTTCTGATCCGTATTCGCAGGGCACTCTGCTCGATCTCTACGATCCCGACCGTTCGCAGCATGTGACGTTCGAAGGCGATGGGCGGGAGTGGGCGGAGTTTGCCGAAGCATTTCGCGGGAAAGTGGCCTCGACGAAGGATGGCTCGGGCATCTACTTTCTGAGCGCGACCTTCACTTCGCCGACCCTTGCGAGGCAATGGCAGGAAGTGCAGAAGGCTTATCCGAAGGCGAAGCTCGTACAGTACGACCCGGCGCTGGCTGGAACGGTGCTCGCGAGCGGAATGAACGTCCGCTACGACCTGACCGGCGCCGATGTCATCGTTTCGCTCGATGCCGATTTTCTTTCCGGCGCTTCGTATCCCGGCTTCCACCGGCTTGTGCGCGACTATGCAGACCGGCGGCGGCAGCCAGAGAACGGCATGAATCGGCTTTACGTGGTCGAAAGCACGCCGACCACGACCGGCATGAAGGCAGAGCACCGCCTCGGTCTTCGCGCCAGCGAGATTCCTGCATTCACCGCCGCACTGGCGCAGGCTGTGGGCGTTGCCGGAGTTAACCCGCCATCCTATTCATGGACCGACGAGCAGCAGAAGTTCCTGGCCGCTCTGGCCAAGGATCTGAAAGCGAATGCGGGCAAGAGCGCCGTGCTTCCGGGCGTTTATCACGATCCGGCACTGGCTGCGCTTACGCTGGCTATCAACAATCTTCTGGCGAACGTCGGCAAAACGGTCTTCGTCTCGTCTGATTCCGTAATCCCGCTGCCCAGCGATCAGTTTGGCGATTTCAAAGCGCTCGTTGCCGATCTCAATGCGGGCAAAGTGGATTGGCTCATCATTCTCAACGCCAATCCCATCTACGACGCTCCCGCCGACCTTGATTTCGCGGACGCGTTCAACCAGGCCAAAATCGTGGCGCATCTCGGCTCGCATTACGACGAGACCGGCCACCAGGCCCACTGGCACATTCCCGCGGCGCACTATCTTGAGTCGTGGTCGGATGCGCGCGCCTACGACGGCACCGTTTCGATCGTCCAGCCGATGATCGATCCGCTTTATGGCGGCCACACCGCGCACGATGTATTCCAGGCGCTGCTGAATGAGCCGATGCTGAGCGCCTATGCGGCGGTGCGTGAGACGCAGAAGGCCAATATCAAGGGCGATTTCGAAGAGGGCTGGCGCAAGGCACTGCACGACGGCTGGATCGCGGACACGGCGTACGCGCGGCAAGACAAAGCCCGGCCTGGCGGACCGTCGATTCCGAAGGTTCCCACGCCGACACCGAAAGACTCGCTCGAAATCATCTTCCGGCCTGATCCGAATATCTACGACGGCCGCTGGAATAACGTGGGCTGGCTGCAGGAGCTGCCCAAGCCCGTCACCAGCCTGAGCTGGGACAACGCGGCCATCATGAGCGGCGCAACACTGGTCAAATACAACCTCGAAGAAGACGACATCGTTGAACTATGTGTCGGCAAAGGCAGGGTGAAGGCGCCCGTGATGGTGGCGCCGGGTCATCCTGACGAGTCGATCACGGTGTATCTCGGTTATGGTCGCGAGTTTGCCGGGCGCGTTGGTTCGGGCCAGGGCTTCAGCGCATACGTCATTCGCAACGCTTGGGCGCCGTTCTACGCAACCGGATCGTTGCGCAAGTTGGAAGGCAAGTGGGGCATCGCCATCACCAAGAGCCACTACCAGGACCACCGCGCGAAATCCCTGCTGGGGCAGGGAAGCGGCGACAATTCGCTCGAAGCTGACGAGGCGCTTGGACCGCGCGGAATCATCCGCTATGCCACGCTCGACGAATTCAAGGCGAATCCGAATTTTGCACACGAGGGCGACACGCACGAGACGCCGAGCCTCGACACATCACTCTTCCCCAACTGGCCGTACAACGAAGCCTATGCATGGGCCCTGTCGATCGACATGAACAGCTGTACGGCCTGCAATGCATGCATTGTGAGCTGCTACGCCGAGAACAACATCCCCGTGGTCGGAAAGCAGGAAGTACGGATCGGCCGCAACATGCAGTGGCTCCGGATCGATACCTACTTCGAAGGCGATCTGGCCTCGCCACGCGCGCACTTCCAGCCGATGAATTGCCAGCAGTGCGAGAACGCTCCCTGCGAACAGGTTTGCCCGGTAGGCGCCACTGTGCACACGCCGGAAGGCCTGAACATGATGGTCTACAACCGCTGCGTGGGTACGCGCTACTGCTCCAATAACTGCCCTTACAAGGTGCGCCGCTTCAACTTCCTGCTCTTCTCCGATTACGAGACCGAGAGCCTGAAGCTGATGCGCAACCCCGATGTGACGGTGCGCTCGCGCGGCGTAATGGAGAAATGCAATTACTGTGTGCAACGCATTCAGGCCGCGAAGATCGAAGCCGACAAAGAAAACCGCAACGTCCGCGACGGCGAGATTGTGACAGCGTGCCAGCAGGCGTGCCCGGCACAGGCGATCGTCTTCGGCAACAAGAACGATCCGAACAGCAGGGTTTCGAAGCTGCGCGCTCAACAGCGCGCTTACCAGGTGATCGCAGACATCAACACGCGTCCGCGAACCACTTATGTGGCAGAGGTTTTGAATCCGAACCAGGAACTTGAAGAGACGCCGGTGACGCACGAACCGGCAAAGGGTTGAATTCACGATGGCAACCAGGGAAGTAAAACCCAACGATCCCGGGATCGATCCCGCAACCGGAGAATTCCGGGTCATAGGCCCGGGACAGACCTTCCGGTCGATCACCGAGAAGATTGCACACATCGTGCTTACGCCGCACACGCCACTGGGGTGGTTCGGCATCTTCGCCATCGCCGGCGGCGGCAGCGTGATGTTGATGGTGGCACTGACGTGGCTCTTTCTGAAGGGCGTCGGTATTTGGGGTATCACGCAGCCGGTGGCCTGGGGCTTTGCCATCATCAACTTCGTCTGGTGGATCGGCATCGGCCACGCCGGCACGCTCATCTCGGCAATTCTTTTGCTTTTCAAGCAGGGCTGGCGCAACGCCATCAGCCGCTTCGCCGAGGCCATGACCATCTTCGCTGTCATGTGCGCGGCGATGTTCCCGCTCATTCACGTCGGCCGTCCCTGGCTGGGTTACTGGATGCTGCCGCTGCCCTTCACCATGACGGTGTGGCCGCAGTTCCGCTCCCCGCTCATGTGGGACGTCTTCGCGGTCTCAACCTACGCCACCATCTCAGTGGTCTTCTGGTACATCGGAATGGTGCCCGACCTCGGCACCCTGCGTGACCGCTCGCAATCAAAGATTGCGCAATACTTCTACGGCATCATGAGCGTTGGCTGGCGCGGCTCGGCGCGCCACTGGATGCGCTACGAAACCGCGTCGTTGCTGCTGGCCGGCCTGGCCACGCCGCTGGTGCTCTCAGTACACACGGTCATTAGTTTCGATTTTGCTGTCGCCGTTCTCCCCGGCTGGCATACCACCATCTTCCCGCCATACTTCGTTGCCGGCGCCATTTACTCGGGCTTCGCCATGGTGCTTTCGCTGGCCATTCCGCTGCGCAAGTTTTATCACCTTGAACAGCTCGTTACCGAGCGCCACATCGACAACATGGGCAAGATCATGCTGGTCACCGGCTTCATCGTCGCCTACGGCTACGGCATGGAAGCCTTCATGGCCTGGTACTCCGCAGATCACTGGGAGGCCTTTACCTTCTGGAACCGCGCCTTCGGGCCGATGGGCTGGTCCTACTGGCTGCTGATCACATTCAATCTGGTCATTCCGCTCACTACGCTTTGGTCGCGCAAGCTGCGAACCAACATCACCTACATGTTCATCCTCTCTATAGTGGTGAACACGGGCATGTGGTTTGAGCGCTTCGTCATTATCGTTACCAGTCTCACTCGCGACTTTCTGCCGTCGGCCTGGGGCACATATCGCGCGACCAAGTGGGACTACATGACCTTCTTTGGCACGGTAGCGTTCTTCGTGTTCATGTTCCTGTTGTTCGTTCGCTTCCTGCCTATGATCCCCATGAACGAAATCCGCATGTTGTTACCGGGAGCCAAGATCAAGCCCAAGGCTGCAGTGGAGGCTGGAGACTGAGATGCCCGCGCGCGAAGGAACCTATGGCCTTCTGGCCGAATTCGAAACTCCGGGAGATCTGGTGCGGGCCGCGCGGCAGGCGCACCAGGACGGCTGGCGGCGTATGGACTGCTATACGCCCTATCCGGTAGAGGAAGCGGCCGAAGCCATCGGCTTCCACCGCAACAAGGTGCCGCTCATCACCCTCATCGGTGGTTTGCTTGGTGGCGCGGCCATGTTTGGCCTGGAAACATGGATCTCTGTGCTCGCCTATCCGCTCAATATCGCAGGCCGCCCGACGTATTCGTGGCCGGCCTTCATTGTGCCGGCATACGAGTGGACCATTCTCTGGGCAGGACTCTCCGCGGGATTCGGGATGCTGGCGCTTTGCGGGCTCCCCGCGCTCTACCATCCGCTCTTTAACGCGCCGAACTTCCGCGACGGCGCGACCACCGACAAGTTCTTTCTGTGCCTCGAAGCACTTGACCCAAAATTCGATCTTCACGAGACCAAGGCGTATCTCGGGGAATTCAAGCCGAATTCCGTGGTGGAGGTGAATTACTGATGCGCGCGCAGTTTTCAGTTTTCAGCCGTCAGTCCTCAGCCACTGGCTTCGCGCGGCGGCTCGCGCATCGCTGTGTGGCTGCTGCCGGCGTTTTCGCTATGCTGCTCGTCGCCGGCTGCCGCCAGGACATGCACAATGAGCCCAAAATGATCCCGCAGCGCGGCTCCGAGCTCTTCGCCGATCATCGCGGGGCGCGTCCGCAGGTGCTCGACACCGTCGCCCGCGGCCAGTTGCATGAGGACTCCTACTTTTACACCGGCGTGGTCCAGGGACCGAACGGCTACAAGCAAGAGCTAAACACGATGCCCTCCGAGATCCCGGTCACGATGGAAGTGCTCAAACGCGGGCAGGAGCGCTTCAACATCTATTGCACGCCCTGCCATTCCCGCGTCGGCAACGGACTGGGCGAGATTGTGCAGCGCGGCTTCAAGCCGGCCGCCAATTTGAATGACCAGGTGCGCGTATCGCAGCCCCTGTCGCACTACTTTTACGTGATGACGCACGGATACGGCGCGATGCCCGATTACTCGTCGCAATTGACTCCGGCCGACCGCTGGGCGGTGGCGGCGTACATCCGCGCGCTCCAGCTCAGCCAGGACGCGCCGGCGAAGGATGTTCCTGCGGGAGTACAGATCGAGAAGCTGAAAGATCTTGCCGCGGCTGAAGACCACCCTGAATACGCGCAGCCGTGGCCCATGCCGGCAACCGCGATTCAGGCAACCGCGCCCGTCGCCGGCGAGGGAACGCCGGGGATGGCCCCGGCTTATCCCGCGAATCCGAAGATTTCGATACCCGCAAGCAAACCGGCCCCCGCGGCCCAGAAGTAAGGACGCTTAGGAATGGCTAACGACTCGCACGCATCATCGCACGCCAAGACGCTCCCCGCGGAGCTCGGCGCACCCGCCTTTGTCGACGGCTGGAGAAATCGCGCGCTGATGACCGGGGTTGTTTTCTCGGTGATCGCCTTGATTCTGGCGTTCCTCGGCCAGTCGCAGGACCACCTGGGTTGGGATCATTTCCTGCGCGCCTGGACGCTGGGTACGGTGATCACCTGGGGATTTGCCGTTGGCGGGCTGACTCTGCTCATGGTGCAGTACTGCTCGGGAGGCAAGTGGGGCTTGCTGTTGCGCCGGCCGCTCGAGGCCATGAGCCGCACCCTGCCATTGGTCTTCGTCTACTGGGTGGTGATCGCGATTTTCATGAAGCGGCTTTACCTGTGGGCGAACTACACCAGCGTCAGCGCTACCGCGGCAGGGTTGAAAGCTGGCCTGATTACAGAGATCGAGGCGCACTGCCTCAACTTCAAGCGGCCGATGTTGAACCCTTTTGCGTTCCTCTGGGTCGGTCTGCTCTGTTTTGCCATCTGGGGCTTGTACGCGTGGCGGCTGAACGCGCTGGCATTGCAGCGCGATGCGCAAGGACCGGAAACCACGCCGTACTGGATCAAGAAGTTCGAGAACGTCAGCGGCCTTGGAATTGTGATCTACTCCGCGACCATGACCGCCGCGGCGATCTACTGGGTGATGTCGATCGATGTTACCTGGTTCTCGACGGTCTACGGCCTGCTGTTCCTTGTCGAGCAGGGTTTCCAGGTGCTCGCGCTCGGCATCATTGTTGCGCTTTCGCTCGCCAAGGCCGAGCCGTTCAAAACCATCCTGCGCCAGACCGAACAGCATGACCTGGGCAAGCTTACGTTTGCCTTTGTCATGCTCAATATTTATTTGAACTTCGGGCAGTTCCTCATCATCTGGTCGGGAAACCTGCCCAATGAAATCAACTGGTACCTCGACCGCATCCGGGGCGGCTGGGGCGTCATCATTACCCTCGATTTCCTCTTCCACTGGCTGGTTCCGTTCACGATGCTGCTGTCGCGAGACCTGAAACGCAACAAGCGGCGCCTGATCCTGGTCTGCCAGATCATGATCTTCGCCGTGGCATTGAACCAGTTCTGGCTTATCGAGCCGAGCTTCAAAGATGCCGCGCGCAACCTGCATCTCAGTTGGGGGATTCTCGAGTACATCGCGGTGCCCGTGGCCATGACGGCCTTTTGGATTGCCTATTTCTGCACGCGCCTGAAGACCAGGCCGCTGGTGCAGGTGAACGATCCGCATCTCAAGGAGATTCTGGAGCCTGAACATGCCCACGCATAACCATCCCGATCGAGATCCGTCACAGGGGCACGAGCCGGAAAAGCATGAAGTTGACGCATCGGCCGGATACGAGCGGACCGATGCGAGCATCACGGGAATTGTTGTGTTCCTGACCGCGCTTGCCATCTTTGCCGCGGTCACGGGCCTGGTTTGCTACGGAATTGGCAAGGTCATCAATGCCCATATGAATAAGGAAGACGGGCCGAACACCAAGTGGACCAAGACGGTGGATGTGCGCCAGCTCGGCAACTTGCCTTCGAACCCAGAACTGCAGAACAAGATCGCGACGCTTACGCAGAGCTTCCCGGCGCCGCGGCTACAGTTCGATGACGGCAACCAGGATATCGCTGAACTGCACGCGCGCGAGGACTTGTTGCTCGACAACTACACCTGGATCGATCAATCGAAGGGTACGGTGAGGATTCCCATCGATCGCGCGATGGAACTGATTGCTCAGCAGGGATTGCAGGTAGCGCCGCCCGCACAGGTGCAGCCGCCCATGACGGGCGACAACCGGCCGGTGGTCGTCATGCCGCTGACCGATGGATTTGCGCGCACCGCGTTCGAGCAGGAAGAGGAACACGAAGAGGCGCTCAAGGCACAGCGCGGTGAGCAGTAAAGACAGGGAACAGGATCCCTCCCGGGATTAGGATTCCGAGTTTGCAACGGCGTACGACGGGTCAGGGCTTTAGCTCGAAGGAGATTGCATCATGCAGTTGAGAAGCACAATCCGGAAATGCCGGCGCGGCGCGGCGGTGGCCACGGCGGGCATGATTGTGCTCATCCTTGGCGCCACGCTCGCCGCGGCACAGGCATCGAATTACGGCGATAAAGGGCTCCCTGCTTCAAACACCCAGCCCGCGCCGTCGAATGACCAGCCGCCCGCGATCCTCAACGGCGTAGGAATCGACCAGCACCTCAACACACAGTTGCCGCTCAATCTCACCTTTACTGACGATGCCGGCAGGCAGGTTGCGCTGGGCAGCTACTTCGGCAAAAAGCCGGCCATCCTCGCGCTGGTGTACTACCGCTGCCCGATGCTCTGCTCTGAAGAGCTTGATGGTTTGACGAGCGCTCTCGAGATGGTGCGCTTCGTGCCCGGCAAGGATTTCAATATCGTCGTGGTCAGCATCGACCCCACTGAAGGAACCGATCTGGCCGCTGAAAAGAAGCGCACCTATCTCAAGCGCTACGGCCATCCGGAGACGGCGGACGGGTGGCACTTCCTCACCGGGACGCAGGCCAACATCGACGCCCTCACGCAGGCTGTTGGTTTCCGCTACGTCAAGCTCAAGGTGCCCGGCAGCGACCTCACACAGTATGCGCACGCCAGCTCGATTCAAATTGTCACGCCACAGGGCAAACTGGCGCAGTACTACATGGGAGTTGAGTATTCGCCCAAGGACATGTTGCTGGGTCTCGATGAGGCGTCGTCAAACAAGATCGGTTCGCCGGTCGACAATATTCTGACCTACTGCTACCACTACAACCCTGCGTCGAACACGCACGACCTTATCATTTCGCGGGTGGTGCAGCTCGGAGGACTGGTGACGCTTGTGCTCCTGGGCGGTTTCATGCTGATGATGTTTCGCCGCGACGCACGGCATGATCATGCATTGGGAACGGGGCCCCACGGGGCACCAAAGAGAGTGAACGGATAAAGGAATGGACCACATCAGCCCAGTACTTTGGCAATTTCTTGACAAGTGGTTGGAGCACTTCCAGCTCTATCCACCGGAGGCGTCGAAGATCGCGCCGCAAATGGATGCGCTCTACTTCTTCATGGTTCTGGTGAGCCTTGTCGGTCTCACGATAGTGACGCTGCTGATCGTGGCTTTTTCTATCCTTTACAACAAGAAGCGCCATCCTCATGCCGTTCAAATCGAGGGCTCAACGCTTCTTGAAGCTACCTGGACCATCATTCCGCTCGGCATTTTCCTGGTCATCTTCGTCTGGGGCGCGCTGTTGTATTTCCGCATCTACACGCCGCCCGCCAATGCCATGAACATCTATGTGGTCGGCAAGCAGTGGATGTGGAAGATCGAGCATCCCGGCGGACAGCATGAGATCAATGCGCTCCACATCCCCACGGGTCAGCCGATCCAGTTGACGATCATCTCGCAGGATGTGTTTCACAGTTTTTCGATTCCGGCCTTCCGCGTGAAGCGCGAAGCCATTCCCGGCCGGTATACGTCGGCCTGGTTTGAAGCCACCACGCCCGGCACCTATCACCTGTTCTGTACCCAATACTGCGGCACCAATCACTCGCAGATGATCGGCGAGGTCGTCGTGATGACGCCGGACGATTTCAAGAAGTGGCTGGCCGGCTCAACGAGCGGAAACTCGCTGGCGATGGATGGCGAGCGCCTTTTCGCGAGCCTGAGCTGCAATGCATGCCATAATTCCCGGCCCGATGCGCGGGGGCCGAACCTAGTCAACGTCTACGACTCCAGCCTGACGCTCTCCACGGGCCAGACGGTGACCGCCGACGACGCCTACCTGCGTCAGGCCATTTTGAACCCCTCGCAGAACATCACTCAGGGCTACTCGCCCATCATGCCAACCTATCAAGGGCAGGTCAGCGAAGAAGGCGTGATTGCTCTCGTTGAATACATCAAAAATCTTGACTCCGACTATCGCGTCCAGGAGACGCTGAACACTACCGATATTCCACCGAATGAAACCGCGCCATCCCCGGGCCAGAAACCTGCGGCGCAGAAGGAGGTCAAGCCATGAGCGCTGCCACCATTCTGAGTCTTCCCGATCAGTCCACAGCCAGGATTCCCAAGATGAACTTCATCACGAAGGAGAATGGCTTGCTGAGCTGGCTGTTGACCAGCGATCACAAGCGGATCGCGACGCTGTACCTGATTTCGATTACATTCTTCTTCTTTATCGGCGGAGCTCTCGCAGGACTCATCCGGCTCGAGCTTCTAACGCCGCAAAGCGACCTGATGGCCGCAGACACCTATAACAAGGTGTTCTCGATGCACGGCCTCATCATGGTGTTCTTCTTCCTGGTGCCATCGGTGCCGGCCACCATCGGAAATTTCCTTGTCCCCATGATGGTCGGGGCCAAGGACCTGGCATTGCCCAAGATCAATCTACTGAGCTGGTATCTCTATGTCATTGCCGGCATCATGATGATCTATACGATGGCCGTCGGCGGCGTCGATACAGGCTGGACCTTCACCACCCCACTTTCCACGCACTATCTGAACACTCATGTCGTTTCCGCGGCCCTGTCGGTGTTCGTGGCCGGTTTCAGTTCGATCCTTACCGGGCTTAACTTCATCGTCACCATCCACAAGATGCGCTGCCCGGGCATGACGTGGTTTCGGTTGCCGCTGTTTCTGTGGTCGAACTACGCAGCCGCCATTCTCATGGTTCTGGGCACGCCGGTGCTGGCCATCACCCTGACGCTTGTCGCACTTGAGCGCGTCTTTCACATCGGTGTTTTCGATCCTGCCTTTGGCGGCGACCCGCTCCTTTTCCAGCACCTGTTCTGGTTCTACTCCCATCCCGCGGTCTACATCATGATCCTGCCCGGCTTCGGGGTGATCTCAGAAGTCGTCTCGACCTTCAGCCGCAAGCGTGTCTTTGGCTATACCGCTGTCGCATTTTCTTCAGTGGCGATTGCGGTCTTCGCCTTCTTTGTCTGGGCCCATCACATGTTCATCATGGGCATCTCGAATTACGCAGCCCTGGTCTTCTCGCTGCTCACCATGATGGTCGCGGTCCCATCGGCCATCAAGATCTTCAACTGGTCGTTCACCCTCTACAAGGGATCCGTTACCTTTGAGACGCCGATGCTCTATTCCATCGGCTTCATGGGTCTGTTCACCATCGGCGGCATGACGGGCGTCTTTCTCGGATCGACAGGCACCGACATCCATCTCACCGAGACCTACTTTGTCGTGGCCCATTTCCATTTCGTCATGGTGGGCGGCATGTTGATGGCCTTCCTTTCCGGCATCCACTTCTGGTGGCCAAAATGGACGGGCCGCATGTACCCGGAAAAAATCTCGCAGCTCGCGGCGTTGATCACGTTCATCGGATTCAATCTCACCTTCTTCCCGCAGTTCATCCTGGGCACACTGGGCATGCCCCGGCGCTATGCGGCGTATCCGCCGGAGTTCCAGGTGCTCAACGTCTTCTCGACCGCAGGCGCGACGGTTCTCGGCGTCGGATACCTTCTGCCGATTCTTTATCTGACCTGGTCGCTGAAGTATGGCGCCATCGCCGGGGACAATCCCTGGCAGGCAACCGGGCTCGAGTGGCAGACGCAGTCTCCGCCGCTGACCGAGAACTTTGCTGAGATCCCCATCATGGACCACGAAGCCTACGACTACGAGTGGCTGGAAAAACAGAATCGCGCCCGTCAGCAGCAGGAAGAGGTGGTTTAGTGTCGGATAGCACCACAGTTGCCAACAACGCGCTGGCGGAAGAGCACCACGAACATCCGTCGTACCAGCGCCATCACTTCGAGACGGTCGACCAGCAGTTCGACGCCACGAACTTCGCCATGTGGCTCTTCCTGCTCACCGAGATCATGTTCTTTGGCGGCCTGTTCGTCGCCTACATGATCATGCGCAACTGGTATTACCCTGCCTTCGTCGAAGGCTCGCACCAATTAAGCATCTTCTGGGGTACGGCCAACACCGCGGTCCTTATTATCTCCAGCTTCACTATGGCCATGTCCGTATGGTCCGCAGAGGTGCGCCGCAAAGGGCTGTTGCTTCTTTTTCTCTGCCTCACCTTCCTGTTCGGCCTCGTTTTCCTTGGCATCAAGGGTATTGAGTGGCACGAAAAATGGGAAAAGTTCCACGTTCCCGGCCTGCGTTACAGCGAACAGGCCTTTCTCAATCCTGCCTCAGACCCTGAAGTCTACAAGGAATACCACGACCAGCCATTGTCTCCGGATATGGCCCAGAAGACACAGGAGTATTTCTTTCTCTACTTCGCCATGACCGGCATGCATGCGCTGCACATGTTGATTGGCGTCTCGATCCTTGTGTTCATGATAATCCGCGCGAAGCATGGCGCCTACACATCAGGACACGTAACGTTTGTCGAAAACTTCGGGCTCTACTGGCACTTCGTCGATATCATCTGGATTTATCTCTTCGCCCTGTTGTATTTGATCAGCAGGCACTAGGGGATTGAAGCGCATGAGCGAACAGCATCAACAACACGAGCAGGAACACCACATCGTAAGCCCTTTCACCTATGTGATCATTCTCTTGGCGTTGCTGACGGGCACGGCGCTTACTGTGCTCGCCTCCTACTTCGACCTCGGTGAGTGGCATATCGCGCATGGCGTCACTATTTTCTGGAATCCGGTTGCCGCGCTGGCCATCGCTTCCACCAAGATGATCCTCGTGGTGTTGTTCTTCATGCATGTCAAGTACAGCCGCAGGCTTACCAAGCTGACTGTCGCTTCGGGCTTCTTCATGTTCCTCGTGCTCATCAGCATGACGCTCACGGACTACATGAGCCGCGCTTGGGGGCGCTGGTAGAAGAGCAGCTAATGGCCGTTAGCTCTTAGCCTTTAGCTTGAAGGACCGCCTGTGGGCGGCCCTTAGATTTTGCGCAATCTGATTGAGGACCTTTTTCATGGCGCCTTTTCCGTGCTTTAAAGCGTCGGCTTTGGCGGCTTCATCACCGTCCATGCATTCGCTCCGGTCACCTTCACCGGCCGCCGGTACAGCTTGCCGCCCTGCGCGGCGTAGATCCAGTCTGCATCGCCTGCGCCGGAAAAGGTGATCGCGCTCAGCGGCTCGGCGCCCGGCGCCGGCAATTCAAAATCTCGGCGACTCGTCCGTTTTCCATGCAGATTTGAATGCCGAGGGGCGTGGCGAAATACACCATGCCGGCTGTGTCCTCCATCGCGCCTCGAGTTCCGCTCTGCCATGGCAGCATGGTCGTCTCGGGCAATTCCATCCTGTAAAACGGCTCGCCGTTTTCGAGTGAGCCATCGGGTGCAATCTGGAACGACCAGCTATAGCGAGAAACCCCATCGCTCACCACCAGCATCGATTGGTCGGGCGAGAGAGTCAGCCCATGCGGTAAGGTCATCTCCCCGTCCAGATCGGCCCAGCGTAACGCGGTCTTCGCCTCACCGGCAGAATCGATGAACCCGATCGTCGCCGACGAACCATCAATGAAGTAGATCGCTCCTTTCTGCGTAACGGCAAAATCCTTCACACCGGCGAGGTTCCTGATGATCGTCCGTTCGCCGCTCGCCACGGCGGTCAGCGTGCTCGAAGCAACAATGTCGGCGGTCGATGGTTCGTAAGTGTAAAGCTGATCACCGACGCCCATGCGCACGATCGACGCGTAGTCTGGCGGCTCGGTAAAGTGTGTCACCTTGCCCGTCGCGTCCACACGATCAACGCATCCCGCTACCGGATCCGGGAAATAGACATTCCCATTGCGATCGGCGGTCAGGCTGTAGATCGAATGAAACTCGCCGCCGATTTGCTGCCATGGCTTGTCCACATAGATTGTCGAAAAGACCTTTGCGACCGGATCCCAGTCTGGCTCGTGCACCGCGGCGGGCTCATGCACCACGACCGGCTGCGGATAGTCGCGCCACAGCCAGCGCAGCGCATCGGGCAAAATCGCGCCGCCCTGCTTCAGGTTATGGCCCTCCGTGCCCATCACCAGCTTCACGTCGTAGCCCTCGAACTCGAGCGCCTCGTACATGACCTGGTTGTTGATCGGCCAGCTTCCGGCAAACGATGTCCCATAAGTCTGGGTGGGCACAATGTGATCGTTGGTTCCGTCCTGCATGAAAATGCGGATCGGCTTCGGTTCTGTCCTGCGCACCAGTGCCGGCAATCGATCCGCGCCTTTCATCGCAACATACGTGCCGATGAAGCTCAGCACGCGATGAAACTGGTCAGGCCGGTTCCACGCCGCCATGAACGCGCCTACCGCGCCGGTGCTGACGCCGCTCAGACCGCGGTCGTCAGGGCTCTTAGAGAGGTTATAGCTCTTCGCCACCGCGGGAATGAGTTCATTAAGAAGAAAGTCGGCAAACCGCGGCGTCATCGAGTCGTATTCGTAGATGCGGTTGTAGCGGTTCTGGTCCGTATCGGAAACAACAGGCAGAATACCGGGATCGACGAAGATGCCGATCATTGCGGGGATTTCGTGCCTGGCGATCAGGTTGTCGAAGACCACCGGCACCCGCATCGAGCTTCCCAGCGCCTGGCCTCCGTCCAGGAAAATCATGAATGGCGTGGGCTTGCTCGGGTCGAACTGCGCGGGCACATACACGGCGCAGTTGTGCGGTGTTCCCGGATAGTACTTTCCCGGCGGGAGCACGAACTTGATTACCGTGCCCTTGGGAGTGCCGTCTTGCGGCTGCGAATCAGGGCCGAGCGTGTATTCCTGGGCGGGCAAAGCGATCGCCGCAGAGATCAGCAGAAGAGAGAGCAGAAATGGTCTCATGCAAAACCTTGGCTGCGAAGTTTGACGTGATGGAATCGAGGGAAGAGGCGCCTTGCCTCAGGGTAACGTAATCATCCTAAATGGCGGCCGACTCGTTGAGAATAGAGCGGGAGGCCGCACTTACGTGATCCCCATCAAGCCATGCGCATCTCCCTGCAGCTCGCGCCACGTTGGTCGACGACCCCGCGCAGTGGTGCGCCGCTGCCTCTTGTCAACGCCTTGTATCCGGCATCACACTTTTTCCTATTCCGCGCTGTCCTATAATGGGCGACAATCTCATTCCCGGAAGTTGCGTGTTTCGTTGAGTGTTATTCGGTGGATTCTGCGCTCATCCCCATTGGAAGATTTTCACGAATGGGGAGGACGGAATCGGTTTCCGGATACACATCACGAATCCAATGCACGATCGGAAAGACAAGGGCCCCTTTTGTAACGCCGGCGCAGGCCGCCGCATTTTTCCTGCGCTCAGGCGAGCGTACCGCCGCGCGTGCCCGGGTCTGGCGCTCGCAGCTTGGCTTCTGACGCAATTCCCGCTCAACCCGCCGGCCATCGGGCAGCAACTCCTGCCCGACGCGCAAACTCAACCGCAGCACGAGTCTCAGTTTCGCCAAATTCCTCCACGTGTCACTGACGCGCAGCGTTTTCTTCTTCAGCGTGGACTCGCTCCGGGTCATCGCGTAACCCCGCGAGTGACTGCTCTTCCCAGATCGGCCAGTCAGTTTTCGGGTATCGCAGCCGACCCGGCAGCGCAGGCTCAACCCGCCTTGAGGACAGTACCAAGCGCTACCTGGCAACCCCTCGGACCCACGGCTGTCGAAAGCCCTGACTTCGGCCTCGTGACCGGCCGTGTCGCCGCGCTCGCGCTCGACCCATCCGATGCGACCGGAAATCGCCTTTACATTGGAACCACGGGCGGCGGGCCGCCGCTGATGGCGCATTGATCCTGCCATAGCCCCTGGTCCTGATTGTTCAGGTCCACGGTCCAGGCAAAGGTGTCGCCGGTTTGCGGATTTACGGCGAGAGTTCCCCGGTAGATGGGGCAGGCAATAGAACCTGTGCTGCCCGTGTTGCTAGGGCACATTTTCGGCGTGAGGCCATAACCGGGTTGCGCCGCGATGCGCGTCCAAGTGACGCCGTCGGACGATTGGTAGTAGCCATGAAAGCGGACGGCTGCTACAAATAACTGCCGAACCGGGTTCCAGATCACAGCCGTGGCGGCGTTGCCGTTTGGCGACCGGAAGGTATCGAGCGGGCCCTGCACGTCATTGCCGCCGCCATCGGTGATCGTGGCCAGGTGCCACGTCGCGCCGCTGTCGGAGGAACAATTGAGACCCTCGTAACTCGCATTCGCGCGATTCGCGTCGACCTGGGTGGCTTCATAGGCCTGGGAAACCGCCGCAACGACGACTTGTGGATTGACTGTGCTCCATGCAAACCCGGCAAAACCGTTGCCGGCGAAGTAATAGTCCTCGGCGCTCAGGCTGTCTTCCTTATTCGCCGTCTTCCGGATCAGACTCCAGGTGTTGCCGCCGTCGACGGAGCGCAGAATGCCGGCCCCATAGTAGGAATCGAGAACGTCGTTGGGGTCGCCGGTGCCGGCGAGGATGACACCTGTCCCGCCGGGCTGCACCGTGAGCGCACCGATACTGATAGACGCGTCGGGGGCTCCGCCGAGGGCCGCCACGTTGTCAGTGAGCGGAGTGAAGACGATGGACGCGGGTGTTGAAACTGCAGCATTGTTCGCCATCCACACATCACCAATACCGGCGGCTTGCCGCTCACCTCGATTTCGATTTCGGCGACCGCGCAGTTTCAGGAGTCGAGCACCTGCGGCACACAACTGGCAGCGGGTGCGGTCTGTACCATCAGCGTGCAATTTGCTCCAACGCAAGTCGGTGCGATCAGCGGCACTCTGACCATTTCGGATGCCCTTCGAACCCAAACCGTGGCGCTGAGCGGAACCGGACTGGCGCCGCCCGCCTTCATTGCGAATCCAACCAGCCTGACCTTCACCAACCAGCAGCCAGGAGTGCCCAGCACGCCGCAGACGCTTACCATTACCAACAGCGGCGGCGCGTCGATGGCCAATATCGGCTTCCAGATCACAGGCGCCGCTGCAGCCAGCTACTCCCTCGCCGCCACCACCTGCGGTGCGCTCTTAGCGAGCGGAACCAGTTGTACCGTTCAAATCGTTTTTACGCCGGGCGCTACGGGTGCCATCGCCGCCACGCTCGCCATCTCCTCTTCCACATTTGGTGTCACCGCGATTTCAGTTCCATTGAACGGATCCGGGCAGCTCGCTTCGGGTCTGGCCACGAATCCCTCGCAACTGACGTTTCCTGTCGTGGCCGCAGGCCAATCCAGCACCGCGCAGGCGGTCACCGTCACCAACTCGTCAAACTATGCCATCAGCTCGGTCACGGTCGCGGCCGCAGCGCCATTCAGCATCACGCAAAACACGTGCACTGGTGCCATGGCAGCAGGCGCAAATTGCACAGCTTCGGTGGTATTTCAGCCCGGTGCCGGCGGCTCGGCATCCGGCGCGTTGACCGTAACTTCAGCTTCCGTTGGCGCGCCGGCAACGGTCGCCCTCTCAGGCACCGGCTTCGACTTCGCTGTTTCCGTCTCCGGCCCCTCCAGCCTGACCGTGGCTCGCGGGCAGCAGGCAACGTACACGATGGTCATCTCGCCAAGCGGCACCAGTGGGGCATTCACCTTTACCTGCGGAACGCTACCTTCGAATGCGCTTTGTTTCTTCAACCCAACCACGGAGTCGCTGGGTGCCGGAGTTCAGGGCAACGTTGCAGTGCAAATCTCCACGGCCAACGGTTCCCAGGTCCGCGCAGAGCGGCCATTGTTTTGGCGGAGCTTGCCGTTGGCCTGCGGGCTGATCCTGCTGCCGTTCGCGGTTCGTAGACGGCGCAGAGTTTTTCTGCCTGTTTTGCTGGCGGCAATCCTGACGATAGGCGTCACAAGTTGTGCCAGTTCCGGAGGCGGAGGCGGTTCCAGCGGCCAGGGTGGCGGGTCCGGGACGCCGACCGGAACTTACACCATTCCTGTGAACGTCACGTCCACCGGCATTACGCATTCGTTCAGCGTCACGTTGACGGTCGACTGAGCGCCATCATCGGGGACAGGCGTGCAAGCGGAGAGGAAATCGATGACCAGCTATACTTGAGCTTCGGGAATCAGGAGCGGAATTCGCGCCGAAATTCGTAGCGACGGCGTTGTGGAGAGAACCAGCGAATGCTTGCCAAAGTTACTGAAAAAGACATGGAGCGCGTCGCCGAGCTAGCGCATCTGGAGCTTGCGCCTGAAGAGACGGGACGCATGCTGCGCGATCTGAACGCGATTCTCGACTACGTGGCCGAACTGAATGAACTGGATACGATGGGCGTCGTGCCCCTGGCGCAAGTGAGCGAGCTCGGCGATGTCGGCGGGCCCAGCGCGCCGCGCGCAGACCGGCTTGAACCTTCGCTGAAGCGTGACGCCGTGATGACCCAGGCCCCGGAATCCGACCGGTCCTTCTTCAAAGTTCCGAAGGTGATTGACCGATAACTGAAAAGGCAGATCAATTGGCAACCGAGACCCAGACCGCTGGATCCTTTGTCGCGAAGCCGAAGACGTTTGGCGAGTTGCGCGCGGAGATCGCCGCGCGCCGCGTGAAAGCTTCCGATCTCGCCGCCAGCTACTACCAGCGGATCGAGAAGATCAATCCGCAGCTCAATGTCTACCTGAGCCTGACCAAAGACCGAGCTCTGGCGCAGGCCGCGCGTGTCGACGATTTGGCAACGAAAGGCGATCCGCTTCCTCCGCTCGCCGGTATTCCGGTGGGCATCAAAGATGTGCTGATCATGCGGGGCGCTCCGGCGACGGCCGGATCGAAAATCCTCCAAGGCTACCAGCCCCCCTACGATTGCACGGCCGTGGCCAGGCTTGAAGCTGCCGGCGCGATGCTGCTGGGCAAACTCAACTGCGACGAGTTTGCCATGGGCTCGTCGAACGAGAACTCGGTCTACGGGCCGGTGCGCAATCCTGTCGATCCTGAGCGCGTCCCGGGTGGTTCCAGCGGCGGCTCAGCCGCAGCGGTCGCCGCCAACCTGGCCGTGGCTACGCTGGGAACTGACACCGGCGGCTCCGTGCGCCAGCCGGCAAGCTTCTGCGGTGTTGTCGGCGTCCTGCCCACCTACGGCCGCGTCTCGCGTTACGGCCTCATCGCCTTTGCTTCTTCACTCGATCGCATCGGCCCGCTTGCTGCGAACGTCCGCGATGCCGCCTCGATGCTCAGCATCATCGCCGGCCACGATCCCAAAGACGCGACCAGCTCTCCGGCTCCGGTGGAGGATTATGCCGCCGCCAGCGACAAGCCTGCGGCGGGCCTGCGCATCGGCGTGCCGGCCGAATATTTTGACGAAGGGCTCGATCCCGAGGTCGGCGCAGGCATTGAAAAGGGAATTGAGGCATTGAAGGCCGCCGGCTGCCAGGTGAAACCCGTCAGCCTGCCGCACACCCGGTACGCCGTTCCCACGTACTATTTGGTGGCCACGGCGGAAGCCAGCGCCAACCTCGCCCGTTTTGACGGCGTGCGCTACGGCTATCGCTCCCCCAACTCCGCAACGCTGTCTGATATGTATTCGCACTCGCGCGACGAGGGATTCGGCGCCGAGGTCAAGCGCCGCATCTTCCTCGGCACGTATGCGCTCTCGGCCGGATACTACGACGCCTATTATCTGAAAGCCCAGCAGGTTCGCCGCCTCCTGGCGGAGGAGTTTTTGCGTGCATTTGCCGAAGTCGATGCCATCGTGACGCCCACTTCGCCTTTCCCTGCTTTCAAGCTGGGTGAAAGGGCCGACGATCCGCTCGCCATGTACCTGGCCGATATTTACACGGTCACCGCCAGTCTGGCGGGCATTTGCGGCGTTTCCGTGCCATGTGGCGCCACCAGCGCAGGTCTCCCGGTCGGCATGCAGATCCTGGCAAGCCACCTGCGCGAAAGCACGGCCTTCCGCGTGGGACGCGCTATAGAAGAGGCGAAGATCTAGGAGCAAAGGGCCATGAATAAGCGTACGGGTTTTGCGATTGTCATTTCGCTATCATTTTTGAGTTTTTCGGGCTTTGCGTATAGCGCCCCGCGCAAGACGCACAGCGTGGTACTCGGAGCGGTGAAGCACGTGCCGTACTCCCAGGCGGGCGATCCGGCCGGTGCAGCTGCCGGCGAGAATACACTCAATATCCGTGCGCTCCTTGTCGATGGCCTGCTCAGGGAGTGGACGACCGGTGACGCGCACGATGTCACGGATCGCAGCTTGGTTGTCCGGCGCGTGATTCGTCTGAACGACCTGCTGCCGACGGATAAGCCGGGCTCCGGCGAAAAGCCACCCGCGGCGGGTCGATGGGTGTGGCAGCGCGGCCCATGGCTGCTTGTGGATCGCGTGAGCGGCCACATCGTCGCGCTGAAGTTGCCCGACTACGACCCAGGCGTCAGCCAGGTAAGCTGGTTTCGGGACTATGCTGCCTATTGCGGCGTAACGGCAACCGGCAAGAGTATGTACGCCGTGGTGGCGCAGGTGGCTGTGCGCAAGCCGGCTCTGGCCAGGAAACTCGCGGCCTTCGACGCTGAAAATCACCCTGAACCGGTCTGCGCCCCGCCTGACTGGCAGCGCGACCCCCTGCGAATCACCTTTCATCCCGCGGGCAAAGATGCCGTGAGCTACAATTTCGTTCCCGGCTCGGCGATGCTGGTGGAAGACACGGGCGATGAAGAGGAAACCCCCGATCCGCCCACCGCGAAATAGTGGGTTAGCAGGTCGGCTGAATTGCAATTCCTCGGACAGTGCGCAGGAAAGCGGACAGTATGGAGCCGTTCGACGAACTATTGCGGCAGGCTGAGGCCGTGCACGGGCACCTTTGCGCGGGGCAGATTCTGGGTGTGCGCATGGCCCTGCTCGGGTTGCGGCGTCTGGGATTCGAAGGCCGCCCGCAGGGGCCCGATCGCAAGCGCCTCGTCACCTACGTCGAAATCGATCGCTGCGCCACCGATGCCATCTCGCTGGTCACCGGCTGCCGCCTGGGCAGACGTGCGCTCAAGTTTCGCGACTGGGGCAAGATGGCGGCGACGTTCGTTGATTTGCAATCAGGACGGGCCGTAAGAATCGTCGCCCTCGAAGACGCGCGCGAGTTGGCTGAGCGGCATTATCCTCATCTGGACTCGAAGAGCCGGAAACAGATGCAGGCCTACCGGGAACTGGCCGATTCTCAACTCTTTCGTGAACAATGGGTGCGAGTCGCCATCAAACCCGCCGACTTGCCCGGCGCTTCAGGAGATCGCGTGGTATGCCAGCGCTGTGGCGAAGGTGTAAGTTTTGGCCGAGTTGTTCTTGTCAATGGTGAACGGCTGTGTCTTACCTGCGGTCATCCCGAGTTGCCCTACTGGGATCCAACCGCGCACGAGGATTGAGGTCGTCCGTAAAGCGTTGGCGCTTTTCTTCCTTCCACCAGTGCCAAAGCACCCCACAACATGAAGCAGATGGCAAAGGCCGCTGGGATGAGCAAGAGGCCTTCGGGACGAACATCTACCGCCATGGCAACGATGCCCCTTTCCGCCGCCCTGCGGGCAACATCCGTCGATCCACGCAGGAAGACCGCATGCATCCAGTCCACGCCTCTCGCAATGAAGGAGGAGTAGCCAATTCATAAGGGCTATATAAACCGACGAGTGCTCGGCCGAAGCTATCGGCTGGCTCTTCCGGTACCTTGACACCGAACCGGCCGCACATTTCTTATCTAGTTAGGCATTCTTTCTTGGCAACCCAGGCAGGACCGGGGTGGTGTAAGCCGGTTTTCTTCGGTCTGGATTGCGAGAGAACTGCTATGTCGAAAAGGAAGCTGGCGGCAGTAGGGTGAAGAAGCGCAAGCGGGCAGGGATTCCTGGTTTCCGGTTTGCGCAGCCCAACCCTCCTCCAGAGCCTGGGCCGGAGATGACTGAGGCCTGAGGACATTTCCCGGAGACAAATCTTCTTTTCAGGTGCCGGCAAAATGGCCGGGTGTGCCTGCGCCCCAAGCCGGGCAGCGCCGGACGCGGGGGCGAGTGAAGGACGCGAACCAAACATGAACGCAGTTACGAGTTTTGCATTGTGGGCGACGCCTGCCCCTGGAGCGGCAAACGGCTTTTCCATGCTGCTTCCCATTTTGCTGTTGATCCCGCTGTTTTACCTGCTGTTGATCCGTCCGCAGCAGAAGCGGCAAAAGCAGTGGCAGCAGATGATGGGGGGCATCAAATCCGGAGACCGCGTGACCACCGCCGGCGGCATCCGGGGAACCATCATGTCGATCAAAGACGACGCGATTGTGATTCGCGTCCCGCCCGACAATCTGAAATTGGAAGTATCCAAGAGTGCGATCGCTTCGGTCACCACTCAGGAGGATGCTTCGAACTCATAGGGCCCTCCGCGTTTTGGCCTTTTGGACTCGGACCAGGGAATCGGAACCATGAAAAAGAATCTCAAAAACAAAATTGCCTTGATCATCGCCGTTCTTTTGCTCTGCCTGTACGGCATCTTTGGAATTCCATCAGGCCTCAGCGGGAAAGCCTTGCTGAGCGCCATATCCAGCCGCATTCACCTCGGCCTGGATCTGCAAGGGGGCGCGCACCTGATCCTGAAGGTGCAGGTCGCCGACGCCATCAACGATGAAACCGACAACACAGCGCAGGATATTCAGCAAAGCATGAAGAAGGCCAACCTGACCTTCTCGCAGGTTTACAAGCCTGATCCGAATAAGCCCGATGTGATCCGGATCGAAGGCACGGCCCCCGCGCAATCCGACGCTGTGAACACGCTGCTCCAGAGCAACAAGTATGCCAACGAGTACGACCTTTCCGGCGGCCCCAACAATACCTGGACGCTTACCATGAAGCCGATCTACGAAAGCGATCTGGACAAAAGGACGGTCGACCAGGCGATCGAAACCATTCGCGACCGGGTGGATGCGTTGGGTGTGAGCGAGCCGCTGATCCAGGAGTACGGCCTGGGCGCAAACCAGATTCTCGTCGAACTGCCCGGCATCAGCGACCTGGACCAGGTGGAGAACATCATCAAATCCACGGCGAGGCTTGAGATTCATGCCGTCGAAGGCGGTCCGTTCCCCAGTCAGGATGCCGCCCTCGCCAGTGTGAACGGTGCACTTCCGCCCGAGCAGGAGATTCTGCCGAGTTCCGGCGAACTGGCCGGTACGAGCGGCACTGCCTACTACATTCTCGAGCGCACTCCAGTTGTCGAAGGCAGCGACTTCCGTTCCGCCGAGCCCGGCGTGAATTCAAACACCGGTCAAAGACAGGTGAATTTCACCCTGACGGACGAAGCCGGTGACAAATTCTGGAACTTTACCAGCGCCAATGTTGGCCGCAACATGGCCGTGATGATGGGCGGGACAGTGCGTGAAGTAGCGGTCATCAAGAGCGCGATTCGCGACAGCGGACTGATCGAGGGCAGCTTCAGCCAGAACGAAGTCATGGAACTCTCCAAGCTGCTGCGCACCGGCGCTCTCCCGGCATCCCTCACCTACATTGACGAGAACACGGTGGGTGCGACGCTGGGTGCTGATTCCATCCGCGAGGGCGTTACCGCCGCCGTGGTCGGCTTTGTTCTCGTCATGATTTTCATGCTCGTCTACTACCGTGGCTCAGGCATCAACGCCGACCTGGCGCTGGTCCTGAATCTGATCATTCTGCTCGGCATCATGGGGCTATCCAGTGCAATATCGTCAGCTGGTGGTGGAGGCGGTCTGGTTCTTACCTTGACGCTGCCGGGCATTGCCGGCGTCATCCTCACCATTGGTATGGGCGTTGACTCGAACGTGCTGATTTTCGAGCGCATCCGTGAAGAAATTCGCGCCGGCAAGTCGGCTTCGGCAGCCGTGGACCAGGGCTTTGCCCGTGCGTGGGTCACGATTGTTGATACGCACGTTACCACCATTGTCTCGGCGGCGATCCTATTCATCTTTGGCACCGGTCCGGTCAAGGGATTTGCTACTACCCTGACCGTTGGTTTGGCGGCCAACCTGTTCACGGCGGTTTTTGTCTCGCGCGTGATCTTTGAAGCGCATCTGAATAACTTGAAGCCGGGCGAGATGGTATCGATCTAGGGACGAGGGACTAACGGACGTAGGGACAAGGGAATAGAAGCTGGAAGCTGAGAGCTGACAGCTCACGAGAAGGGAAGAGAAACGGTGGAATTCTTTCACAGACCAAATGTGAACTGGTTGGGATGGAAGTGGTACTTTCTTGCCTTTTCCATGGTTTTTAGCGTGGCCGGCATTGTGAAGATGAGCTGGAATTGGCAGCATATCGGCAGCCCTGTTCCGCTGGGCGTCGATTTCCAGGGCGGTACGCAGGTGGACGTGAAGTTTTCGAACCCGCCCGACATCGATGCGATTCGCCATGCCATTGATGCCGCAGGCGTCAAGGGCGCAACGATGCAGATCTTCGGCGCAGCGGCGAATCACGAAGTCCTCATCAGCCTGCCGGAGCAGAGCAACGAAGCGGCGCTCGACGCAGGCCGCGCGCAGATCGAATCGGCGCTGCAGGCCCACTACAACAATTACTTCAACCCCACCACCGGGGTGAAAGTGGACGTGGTCGGGCCCACAGTGGGCCATCAACTCGAGAAACAGGCCACCCTCGCCACCCTTTATTCCATGGCGGGCATGCTGATCTATCTTTGGTTTCGTTTTCAGCTGATCTACGGCGTGGCCGCGGTGGTGGCCTGCTTCCACGACACGTTGATCACCGTGGGCGCTTTCGCGCTTACAGGCCGTGAGATCAGCCTTACCGTCATTGCCGCCATTCTCACCCTGGTGGGCTACTCGATGAACGACACGATCGTGGTGTTTGACCGCATCCGCGAAAACCTGCGCATCAGCCGGCGCGAGCCACTCCCCGACCTTGTCAATCGCAGTATCAACCAGACGCTGAGCCGGACCGTGCTCACTTCGGGCCTCACCTTCCTCACTGTACTCTCGCTGTTCATCTTCGGCGGCCAGGTGCTGAACGGCTTCTCATTCGCTCTTGTCATAGGGATTCTGATTGGGACCTATTCGTCGATCGCGGTGGCTTCACCCATGCTCGTTGCCTGGCAGCAGTTCCGCGCGGGCAAGGGGAAGGTTGCCTCGCTCCCAGCCGCGAGACGCGGGAAGGCTTGAAACAGTATGAGCTCGAAATGCGCAGAAAGGTCGACCGGAAACCGGTTCCCAGAATCGCCGGCCGACGTGCGCAGAACCGGGCGGAAGAAGGCGTCGGGCAGGCGTGGAAAGGGCCCGGGAATTGCACCAGTTTTGCAGCACTTTTTGCAGGGGACGCGGAGTTCTGTTAAGGTTGTTTCGCTCCTGGACGGCAATATTTTGCCGCTGGGAACAATTACCTTTCCCCCGGTGTCTAAAATAGGAGTAACAAACCCGATCCCAGAGGCTGGCTATGTTTGAAGACTCCACATTCGAATCCGGAAAAAGGATCAAAACCAAGAGCGGCCGTTGGATGCTTTTTACAGGCGGCATTAACTTTGCAGTGCTCGTTCTCTTGGTTCTCATTCCGTTGATCTATCCTGAGGCGCTTCCAACAGAGTTGATGGCAACGGTCTTGACCCTGCCACCACCTCCACCCCCACCGCCTCCACCGCCTCCGCCGCCTGAAGTGCACATCGTCCATGTGCAGTCAGAGATGATGAACAATCAGCTGACGGCTCCGACGCGGATTCCGAAAAACATTGAGATGGTGTCGCAGAAGGAAGCACCGCCATCCAGCTTTGGCGTGGCCGGCATGGAAGGCATGGGCGGCAGCGGCTCCGGCGTCATGGGCAGCCTGTTTGGTGAAGGCAACGGCCCCAAAGTCAAAGCGGCTCCTCCCAAGAAGGTGAATATTTCGGCCGGCGTGGCCGTGGGTATGTTGATTCAAAAAACCATACCTGTCTATCCGCCGATCGCCAAAGCCGCGCGCGTGCAGGGCACGGTCGTGCTCCAGGCCACAATCTCCAAGTCAGGAACGATTGAAGGACTTAAAGTGGTGAGCGGACCCGCCATGCTACAACAGTCGGCGGAGGATGCCGTGAGGCAATGGCGCTATCGGCCCTACCTGCTCAACAATGAGCCGGTCGAGGTTGAAACCACCGTCAACGTTATCTTTACCCTGGGTGGGTAAACGTATTAGCTCCCTGCTGATTTTGGTAGGGGGCGTTGCTTTTTGACCGGAATGCGAATTCGCAAGGACCGCATTCCACTGAAACACCCGCCCTGGCGGGTTCAATCCAGTTCAAAAGAATCTCCTTAGGAGGAACGATTCAGTGATTCTCGCTCAGCTCGCACACTTCGCTTCGCACACCGTCAACAGCCTGGCGCTTTTTCAGGAAGAGCAAACGGTCAGCTTCAGCCCCTTGGGCCTCTGGAACCATATGGGGTGGCTGGCTCGCTCCGTGGCGATCATCCTGTTTATTGAGTCGGTCTGGTCCCTTGCCGTTATGATCGACCGGTATCTCTATTTCTCCGCCGCGCGCAGGCAATCACGCGAATTTGCGCCCAAAGTAGCCGGCGCACTGAAAGAAAACAAGCTTGAAGAAGCCATCAAGATCGCCGACCGCAGCAAGAAATCTCACCTCGCCGAGGTAGTCACCTCCGGTCTTCAGGAGTTCCGCATCTCTGCCGGCGCGGCCACCGCGGAAACCATTGAGAGTTCAGGCCGGGCACTCGAGCGGGCCGAGGCTATCGTCCACGCCAAGCTGAAGAGAGGGCTTTCGGTGCTGGCAACCATCGGCGCCACGGCCCCGTTCGTCGGGTTGTTCGGCACCGTGGTCGGCATTCTGCACGCCTTCCAGCAGATCGCAACCCAGAAGACTTCGGGCATCGGCGCGGTCGCGGGCGGCATCGCTGAAGCGCTGGTCACCACGGCGTTCGGCCTCCTCGTGGCCATCCCGGCTGTCATGGCCTTCAACTATTTCACCGGACGTGTCGAAGCTTTCGACGTGGAGATGGATAACTCCTCGAGCGAACTGATCGACTACTTCATCAAGCAGAGCCACAAGCGCTAAGAGCGAAGCGGCTTGGCTCGAGCGAGACACTGCGTGGGGCGGGAGAGTTGAATCTCTCCTGCCCCGCGATTTGAGGTTCGCGCGGAGCGCTTGATTTTCCGCAAGACCGGAGAAGATCCGAAACAAACTTAATACGCACGGAGTCCCCAAAATGGGAATCGCAGTTCGTAACGAAGGTTCGAAGATCAATTCCAACATCAACGTCACCCCCATGGTCGACGTGATGCTGGTGCTTTTGATCATCTTTATGGTGATCACCCCCATGCTCATGAACAAGGTGCAGATCGACATGGTCACCGTGAATAACGCGATCGCCATGCCCGATGCCAACAAGACAGACGCGATCGTCCTCGCGGTCACTCGGGACGGCGCGGTGTTCCTTGGCCAGGACAGGATCGATCCCAGTCAGATCGGCAGCCAGGTGCGCGACAGGCTGGCGGACAGAACCGACAAGACAATCTATGTCCGCGCAGATTCTCGTTCGCAGTTCCGCACGGTGGAAGATGTCATCGACGATGTCCGTACCGCCGGTGTGGAAACAGTGAACTTGTTGACAGAGAGGCGCCAGGGCAATCTTGAAGGCGGCGAGTAACTCGCGTCGGGATTGTACCTATAACGGTTTGAGGAAAAGAGGAGTTTAAGCCATGGCAATGTCTATGGGTTCGGCGGGCGGCAACATGTCCGAGATCAACGTTACGCCGATGATCGACATCTTGCTGGTGTTGTTGATCATCTTCATGGTGATCGTGCCCACGGTGCCGCACGGCCTTGAAGCGCTGGTGCCCCAGCCGCCCAAGAATCCGCAGCAACAGCAGCAGCAAGACAGGACCATCGTGGTTCAGGTGCTCTATCGCGGCGGGCAAGCCCCTGCGTACAAGATCAACGAGACGGATGTGGCGCATGGCGAGTTGCTGGCCAGGTTGACCGAAATCTATGCCAACCGCGCCGAACGCGTGATGTTTGTCAAGGGCGACGACAACGTGAACTTTGCCTCTATCGCGGATGTCATCGATATCGCGAAGTCTGCCAACGTGGACCATATCGGGTTGATGACGCCCAAGATTCAGCAAGGCCAATAGTTGGGCCGTCTTCGCGAGCAACTGCTCCGGAGACGAAGATTAGAACAATTTTTTCGTGCCGTGGCTTTGGTTCATCCCGCGCGCGGCCGTTGGCAAGAGATTCCAGGTGCAGCCCGCGGGGCTCCACCTGAAGGAGAAGGATAAGAACATGAATGGACCCGCACGTTTTTGGGTGTTCGCGATGACTCTGGCAGGGATGGCGGTGGGCATGAGTGGTTGCAACCAGCTTGCCGCCCGTGACCAGTTGAACAAGGGAGTGGACGCTTACAAGAGCGCACACTACGACGAGGCAATTGAGCACTTCCAGAAGGCAACGGATCTCGATCCCAATCTGCCGATGGCAAAGACGTATCTGGCCACTGCTCTTGCTCAAAATGTCGTTCCCGGAATGACGACGCCTGAAAACTTGAAGAACGCCAATCAGGCCATCAACATCTTCAAAGACGTTCTGGCTACCAATCCCAACGATGTCAACAGCATGAAGCAGATCGCGGGCATTTACTTCAGCGTCAACCAGCTTGAAGATGCCAAGTCCTGGCAAAAGAAGGTCATGGCCGTGGATCCCAAGGACGCCGAAGCTGCTTACACAATCGGCGTGATTGATTGGACTGAAGCGCACAAGAATCTGCTTGCGGCCTTGCAGCCGGCAGGCTTCAACGACGACGGCAAAGGAAACGTCAAGGTGCCGAAGAAGGTCATGGAGCCGCTGGTTCCCCAGAATGCGCCTCTGGTCGACGAGAGCCTGAAGTATCTCAACATGGCTGTGGACGACCGCCCCAACTACGACGATGCCATGGTCTATATGAACCTGGCTTACCGTGCGAAGGCCGACGTGGATTTCGGCAACAATTCCGCAATAGACCAGGATCTGGCGCAGGCTCAGGACTGGTCCACGAAGGCGATGGGCGCGCGCAAGGCGAACGAGCAGAAGAAAAACGCGGAACCCGGTGGCATCACCATGGGGACCGGTGGCGAGCAATAAGCGCTCGAGATTTTGTGTCAATACAAAACGGCCTCTGCCATCAGCGGAGGCCGTTTTTCTTGGAATGAATCCTTTATTCCTCCGAGGTGCACTTTGATCCATCCCGCGCGCATTGCCCGCAATCTTCTGTTCCTTGTTGCCTGTCTTCCCTTGGCCGCAGTCTCCGCTCAGGACCCATTGGTTACCGGAGAGGTGCCTCACCCTTCAGCGATGGAGGTTCAGCAGTCCAGCACCGGGTTCACCGCTCGCAACGATCATGAAGTCCTCGAGGTCACCGTCTGCGGCGATTCGCTCATTCACGTTACGGCGCGGCCTCTGAACGCGCCGGCGGCGCAGGAGTCGCAGCCGTGGATGTTGTCGCACGCAGGGGCCTGTCCCGGTGCAACCTTCCAGTTCAATGACGCCAATGGAACGGCCACCCTTACGGCGTCGCGGCTTGCTGTATCGCTGCCTGAGCGCGACGGCAACCTGGTCTTCAAAACTCTTCAGGGCGAAACCCTGGTGCGAGAGCGGCCCAACCTGCCGCGCACCTATCTGCGCTCTGACGCATCTGGCCTCTTCCATATCGAGGACCGCTTCTCACCGGACGCCACAGAGGCCCTCTATGGCCTCGGGCAACACCAGAGCGGCATGTTCAACTACCGCGGCAGCGTTGTCGAGCTGGGCCAGAACAACACCGACGTCGCCATCCCTCTTCTTGTGTCAAGCAAGGGATACGCCATTCTTTGGAACACCGCCTCCTTCAGCTACGTGGACAATCGCTTCCCCCTTGATCTGAACCTGGAATCGATGGCGGCGCCCCAGATCGACTACTATGTCCTCTACGGCCCGCAAATGGACGACATCATTCATCAGTACCGCTCCATGACCGGACATGTGCCGCTTTTCCCTGAGTGGGCTTACGGCTTCTTCCAATCCAAGGATCGCTACAACACGCAGGACGAGATTCTCTCCGTCGCCGCCGGTTATCGCACACGGCATATCCCGCTGGATGCGATCGTGCAGGACTGGTTCTGGTGGAAGCAAGGCGGCAAAGGTGATCCGGTTTTCAACTCCGGTTACACCGACGTTCCCACCGAGCTTAAGACCCTCCATGACGAGCACGTCCATGCCATGATCTCCGCCTGGGCCATGATGGACTCGAGCGCGCAAAACTACAAAACCATGGTCCAGAAGGGCTTTGAGATCCCCGGCGCGCAGGTTTACGATCCCACCAACCCCGCCGCGCAGGACTTCTTCTGGAACGGTTTTGTAGGCAAGCTTTTCGGCCAGGGGTGGGACGCGTTCTGGCTCGACAGCTCGGAACCAGAAGAAGCCTGGCCGCATGTCGGAGACGCGATTCTTCGCTATAAGATGCTTCACATTGGCAGCGGCCTAGAATATACGAATATCTTCCCCCTGGAGCACACCGCCAGCGTTCAGGAACGCTGGAGACAGGCGAATCCCGACAAGCGCGTTTTCCTGCTCACCCGTTCCGCCTTCATGGGCCAGCAACGCAACGGTGCCACGGTTTGGTCCGGCGACGTATACAGCAGTTGGTGGGCATTGCGCCGCCAGGTTCCCGCAGGCCTCAACTTTGCACTCTCAGGCTATCCCTATTGGACAACGGACATAGGGGGATACCATGCGCTATTCAATGGCCAGGCCAACCAGCCTGCCTATCAGGAGCTCTACGCTCGCTGGTTTGAGTACGGCGCCTTCTGCCCGGTCTTCCGCACCCACGGGCATCGCGACCACAACGAACTCTGGACCTACCCAGAGGTCTTTCCCACACTTCTCGCCATCGATCGGCTGCGCTACCGGCTCTTGCCCTATGTTTATTCGCTTGCGTGGAGAGTTACCAGCGAGGATTTCACCATTCAGCGCCCGCTCGTGATGGATTTCCGCCAGGATCCCGCCACTTGGGAGATCGGCGACGAGTTTCTCTTTGGCCCTGCCCTGCTGGTGAGCCCGGTGCTTGAGGAGCACGCTACATCGCGGTCGGTTTATCTGCCCGCCGGTGCAAATTGGTACGACTTCTGGACCGGCGAGCGCACCGAAGGCGGTTCCGCCGTCACAGTGCCTGCGCCGCTCGATCGCATTCCGCTGGCGGTGCGAGCGGGTTCGATCCTGCCCCTCGGCCCGGCGATCGAGTATACCCGTGAGGCCACCGATCCCATCGAGCTGCGCGTCTATCCCGGAGCCGATGGCGATTTTACGCTGTATGAGGACGAGGGCGATAACTACAGCTACGAAAGGGGCGCGCATTCCACCATTTCGATTCACTGGAATGACGCAGCCCGCAGGCTCACTTTGGGCGCGCGTCAAGGCAGCTATCCCGGCATGACTGCCGGCCACACCTTCAATGTGGTGATTGTGTCGGCTGGCCACGGTGTGGGAGGAGAAGCAACTTCGGCGCCCGACAAATCCATCCAGTATTCCGGCGCAAGCATCGCGGCCAGCTTCTGAGAACCCGGCGGGCGGACTCTACTGTCCGCCCTGCTTCAGAATCTCTTCGGCCAGATAATTGTGGACTCGCGCATCGTCTTGCAGTTTCTCGATGTAAGCAGTTTGCAAAAGCTGCTTCTGGGCGTCGTGCAAGGTCTGGTGTATCGTCTGCCGCACGTTGGGATCGGTCAGCAGTCTTTGTCCAGCCGGTTCGCGCGCAATCAATTTGTAGATTGCATAATAGGCGACCTTGTGGCCGGGGCTCGAATCGTACATAGGGAGAATATCCGTAAACTGATCGGGCTTGAGTTTACCGATAGCGTTGTAGACTTCGGGATCCGAGCGCAGCGTCGACTCGGCTACGATCCCCATGTCGCCGCCGCTGGAGGCTGTGCGCGGATCTTCTGAGAACTGCATAGCCACGTTAGCGAAATCCTGGCCGCTCTCCAGGCGGCTGTAGAGCGCGTCGATCTTCTTCTTGGCGTCCGCTTCGCTCGTGGCCTTGTTGTCTTGGAGGCCCCCTGCCTGCTGCGAGGGCGTGGTCGCCACTACGATTTGCGCAAGGTGAAACTGCGGCTCAACTACGTTGAAGCCGGCCTTGTTCTGCTCATAAAAGTCCGCAATCTGCTTATCGGTGATGTTGATCTTCGACTCAATTTCCTTGTTGATCAGCTTGGTCTCAGTCAACTGCCGCCGCAGGTCGTGCTTGAATTCGTCCAGCGTCAGGTTGCGCTGCTTGAGCATGTTGTAGAACTGATCCTCGGTATAAGGGGCTTTGATCTCAGTAAGCCGCGCGTTCACATCCTCATCGCTGGCGGTTAGGTTCAGCTTGGCCGCCTGCTGATCCAGGATTTCCTCCTGGATCATTTGGCGCAGGACATTCAGCCGCCCGATCTCAGCCTCCTGCGGGGAGGGCTTCTGCGGGTTGTCTCCCAGGCTGATCTGGTAGTTTCTCTCCAGATCGGCGCGCAGAATTTCCTTGCCGTTCACCGTGGCCACCACATCCGCCGAAGGTGAACGATGGCAGCCGGTTAGAGCAGGAAACAAGGCGCCGCCAATAAGAACCAGGGCAGCAAAACTAAAATGCGCGTGGAAATTCGATGCGACTTGCAAGCGGGTCTCTCCTATCGGGTTGGCCATCGCCCCTGGCATTCAAGAATAAATCGCGCGACGGATGCGCGAAAAGTGTCCGGCGCGCTACTTGGCGCCGCCGGCCGAAGCGCCCGGTGCCGCTTGCGCCTGCTGGGCAGGAGGCTGCTCGCCCTCGGCCCGCAACGCGCGGTCAATCGCCAGCCACACCTGCTCTTGCGGCAGCGCTCCGTTGATCCGTTCGCCATTCACAAAGAGTGCGGGCGTTCCGTCGATCCCCAGGCTTTCTGCCTCTTTCGCCGAAGCCTTTATCTGTGTTTCGTCCTGCTTCGCGATGCAAGCGTTCAACTGTGTCTCGTCGAGTTTGCCCAACGTGCCTTCCTGCCGGGCGATCCGGTCCAATGCGGCAATGCTCTTTGTCAGATCGCGATCTTCGCCCGTAATCTCTTCCGAGTGCGCGTGCAGGTAGTCCACGTAGGTCCAATAGACCCCGCCATTCTGCGCGGCCAGGCAGTTGGCATCTACCGCTGCGTGCGCCGCCCACGGGTGTAACTCTGAAAGAGGATCGTCTTTGTACACGAACCGCACGAGGTCCTTGTAGCGCTCCAGGGTCGCCGGGAACAACTCCTGATGCATGCGCGCGCAGAACGGGCATTCCAGGTCGTCAAAATTGATCACCGTCACCTTGGCTGCCGGGTTGCCGCGGATGGGCCGTCCCGTGATTGGGATCGCGTTTGCCGGATCTTTGGTCAGGTCGAGCGTTTCCAAATGCACAAGCTTGGCATTATCTGGCGAGATGAGAAAGTCGATTACCTGGGACTTTGTCCCGTTTGTGATGGTGATGGGCAAGGATTCGTAGCCCGTAAACTCGCTTGGTTTCCGTGTCCCGATGCTCACGCTGTAATCCGGAGGCACGTCGTATTGCGATCGAACCAGAACCTCAATCCGGCGGTTAAGAACGGGGTCGGACCCGGAAGGCGTACTGCTTTGCGCCTTGCAGCCCGCGGTCAGGCCGACCATAACAAGCAGTCCGGCCACAATGCGAATTCGCGGCAACGTGATTTCCTCTTATGAAAGGATACTCCAGGCGACCACATCGCCGGCCCTCTCAAGGCGTCTGTTTTCCCGGTCGCTCGTAATGGATGGACGCGCGCCACTGCGAAAAGCAACCCCGACTGTCCACGGTTTTTCGAACCATTGGTGCGAGCTGGCGGTTTGCTATCAATCTCATTCACGAGCCGCCGGCTCCACGCTTCCCGGTTCCTTGTTCCCTTGTGCCTTCGCTCCCTTGCTCCCTGTCCTTAATACGCAGGCGGCAGCGTCGGATCGCGAAACACCGAGTTGGCGCGGCGAATATCCCCGACCGCCCCGAAGTTGGCGAGCGTAAAACTGTAGAGCCACTGGGTCTCATCGCGGCTGGTGGATCCGATGGTTCCCAGCTCAAAACGGCGGTAACCCACCGTGAGGCCGCAGCAGTTCCAGTTGTAGACTGCCTGCACGCCGCCGTATTGCAACTGGTGTTCAACGAAGTCGTAACCGCCGTTCATTGCCAGGTTGAATCCGTTTCCGCTGGACTTTCCGATCTCGAGGAACGGCTGTAACTGCTGGCTCTTGATCGTCGAAGACGCGCCGCTGCTTACTGTCTCATCGGGGGCGTTCAGCAGAGCGTGGCCAATCCCCAGGGTCGTGCGCCCAAAGCTGTAACCCGCGAACAGATTATTGGCCGCGAAATTACCGGCGATGGTGTCGTAATCAAGATCCCACTCGACGCGCAGGTTATCGATGGCTTCGAAACGAATGCGTGAGTCGATCGGCGCGATGTTGCGCGGCGAGGTCAGAAACGTTGGCGCCATCAAATCCAGCGTAGCGTCGAAGACGTTGCGGCGGCCCGGGATGAGCGCACCGCCGAAATTGGGATCGATAAAATACTCCTGCGCGATCCGCCAACTCACCCACTCACGAGGTGGCGCGGGGCAATTCTTCGTTGTTGCCTCATCATTCTCTGCATCCGCGTCGTCATCGCTGCATGGTTTCTCATCGGTAGGCTGCACATAAAACCGTTGCGTGAGCGCGAAGCCGCCTTCGTTCACGTTGGTGGCGATGTCAGTGGTATCGAACAAAAGTACGTTCCGCGCCTGTGTTCCAATTCCCGTTACGTACCGGTAGTTCAATTCGGGCTCGATCACGTGGCGCAGCTCACGATGCCAGCGCGGGAGTTCGAAATCGCGCTCCAGCGCCGGCGGCCGGATATCGATCGCAGCTTCGATGTCTTTGCGGTCGATCGGATCATGACTGATAGTTGGAACCTGAAGCGGGCCCGTCAAGGTCGGGACCTGGCTGATGGTGTAGGCGGTATCGCGCAGCGCCGCCTCGGGAACAATGCTCCATCCGCCGGCGTTGATCGGCATGGAAAGATGCGGATAGAAATCAAGCCGGCCCACGTTTCTTGAATGAAAAAGCGGCTCTGACCGGTTGAGATAGCCGAGTGAAGACCGCAGGCCCCAATAGAGGGGCGAGCTGCCCAGCGGCCGGTCGAGCACATCGTAGCGGAGAAGTGGCAAGCGCAGAATCTTCACCTCGTTGCCGTTCGTGGTGTTGGCAAACGACTGGAAGCGGTCCAGCCAGACCGATGGAATCATGCCGCTGCGGTTGTGTGTCATGACGATCTCGCTCGACACTTCTGAGCTGATTGCCTGCGCATAGTTGTCGTCGAACACCAGCCGGTAGACGTAGCTCGAGAGGTATTCCGCTGATCCGGCAACGCGGGTCTTTGGCGACAGATCCTTCCGCCCCAGCACCGACACGTCGACGCCGCCCTGATTTACGAGCTGATTGGTGACTTGGCCCGTTTGCGCGTTCGTCGTGGGTTCTTCGACGCCGCGGTCGAGCAGCGCATTCCAGCGGGCGATTACGTGGTCCAGTCCCGGACCCTTGTAGCGGAAGTCGCCATTGGGTGCCCAGCCGCGCTTGCTGTAGTACTCCGTGCCAACCACCGCATCCATGCTGCGGCTGATCGCCCAGTACACCTGCTCACCAAAGGTGTAGCCCTTGATCGAGGACCCGTTGCTGATCACCGGCGTCAGCAGCCCGCTCACCCGTCCTGTCGCATTGGTTGGGTGGTGCAAATAGGGTAGATAGAAAACCGGAAGCCCGAGAAACTCGAAGAAGGCGTTCGATGTCGACGCATTCCTGTCATCCATGCTGATGGTATGCGCGATGATCCGCCAGTCGGGGTGAGGAAGCCGGCAGTTGGTCATCGAGCCGTCGATCACCTTGTAGTTGCCCTCGCCAGTTTGCAGCAGCACCCGGCCTGAGAACAGAAGCGGGGTCGGTGTCGAGTACACGACCGTGTGTCCTACGGTGCGTATGCCTTGTGATCCGGTCACGTTGTAGAAGCGGGCCGTGTGCATGTTCAGCCGCATATTGCCCTGCGTGGCCTTGATGAACACGTCATTGGGTCCGCCTGTCACCTGCAGGTGCCCGTCGGCTTCCAACTCAGTTGTTTCGCGGTTGTAAACCACTTTGTCGGCGCGAATCACGTAATCCTGATAGTAAAACACGACTTCGCCGGTCAGCGTGACGGTATTGCTCACCCACTTTTGCTGCTGAGCTTCCACTTTCAAGGGCGTCGCTCTCGAAGGCGCTGGCTCCGGAACCGCGACGGGAACGAGTTCCTGGCCGGGATCGTCCGGCAACGTGTCCTGATCGGGAGTCGCGGGACTCTCTGCGGCGCCGTTCGTCTCACGTTGCGCCGCGGGTGCCGCATTGGTCAACGTCTGCGCACCCAGTTGCAGGTGACAGACGGCCAGCAGCGTGATAAACACTAGATAGCGAGGACGCATCTCAGAACCATCACCGCTGTAAGGCTCAGCATAGCAAAGCTAGCCGCATGGATTAGGACTTGCACCACGCTGCTCTGGTAACTCATAAAATTCGCCTCGACCGCGCGCCCATGGGCCACAGTCCCGTGCTTACTCCGATTTTTCTCCGCGATCATCGTTCCTTGGTTCAACAGCAGTGCTTGTGTCATCCCGCGCGCGTCGTGGGGCTCGACACGGCGAATATTTGCTGCGCAATGCCGCAAGCCGGTGTTGATACCGCAGCAGAAGGGACACCGGAGCTTTGAGTACAGCATTGAGTACGGCATCACTTTCCCCATCGTGGAAGCAGGAAGTCAATCGGCGCGTCGCAGCCCATAAGAGCCACAAGGCGCAAACTGCGGCAGAGCCCGTCACATCAAGAGAAAGCCGCGGGTCCGCCGCCAGCCCCGCCGCGCAGGCCGCGCAGCGAGTGGCCGCGCGTTTTGCCAGCGCTCCCAGCTACAGCGAAATGCTCGCCCGCGAGGCACTAGCGGCCGCTCGGGCCGCGGAAGCCGCATCGAAGGCCGCGCAGGAGGCGCATGCCGCCGCGCAATCTGTTCTGTCGGCTGTCTCCATGGCTGACCCTGACTGGGATTCGCGGGCTGAAGCCGGCCAAATTTCAGATTCTTACACCGCGGCTGCTACGATGCCGACGCCACAGGATTCCTTTGGCCCGACCCTTGTCGAAGAATTGCCGCTGATCGCCGACAGCCCGGCGCCTGAACAGCCGGTACAGCCTCCGAGCGCCACTCCCGCACGGACGAAATCCCGCAAACGCCGCCAAAGTTCGAATGCGACCGCCGATACCGTTCAGCACGACTCGCTTTCGGCAGCGCTGGATGCAGCCGCCGTCGAGGACGCGCCTGCCGCCGAGGTCGCTGAGCCGATCTTTGCCAACCTCATCCAGTTCCCGCGCGAGGTAATTGCCACCCGCAAAATGCGTCCGCGGCGCGCAGAAGGTCCCTTCGCTGCTTTCTCTTCCGCTTCCCAACTCAGCATCTTCGAGGTCGACCCGGAAACCGTTTCGACCCAGCCATCGACGGCCGTCGCCGACGGGCCGGCAGCGCCAGACTGGATGCGCACGGAATGGTCGAACCTCGAACCCAATCTGCCTCCGCAGCAGGAGCTTCTAGAGAAAGAAGAACCTGCCCCGCAGATTCCGCAATCAGCCACCTTCAAACTAGTCTCTCTGAATCGCCGACTTATGGCTTTTGTGGTGGATGGAAGCCTGACCCTCGCAGCTTTTGTGGGCGCTGCCGCCCTGGCTGTGACCTATGGAAAAGAACCGATGTTGCCACGCACGCTTGAGTTCGTCGCCGCATTCGCATTGTTGGCCATTGCGGCCGCTTATCAGGCCCTGTTTTTCACTTTAGGCAACGGTACGCCCGGCATGATCTACGCTGGCGTCGGCCTCAGGACTCTCGACGGCCAAAGTCCAACCCGAGCGCAACGTTGTGCGCGCCTCATGGCGCTTCCATTGTCGGTACTGCCCGTCGGCCTTGGGCTCATCTGGGCGCTCTTTGACGAAACCCACCTCACATGGCACGACCGGCTGTCAGGCACCTACCTGCGCAAGCGCTAGCCGAGGCATCGAAAGACGATTGGATAACGGGGACTGGAAGCTGGTCACTTCCAGACTCATTCTTGACCCATGTAGCTGTCCGGGACCAATGGCCGATCCCTGCTGTCCCGCCAGATTCTTTCCTTCCTCACCGAGCCAGCGCCCGCACCGCACTCACCCCCGCACCAATCAATGCGGTTTCGTCGTCCGGTGGCAGGATTTCCAAAGAGAAGCTCTGGAGTGGGCTCATCCTCACCATGCTCTCCAGGTGGCTGCGCAGCAGGGGCAGCTCCAGGAAGCCGACGTTGTACCCGGTAAAGTAGAATCGCCCCGGGCCAGCCAGGTGGATGAATGACGCGGTTGCGGCAGCGAGCGCGCGATGCCACAAATCGACAAATTCGCGGCAGCGCAGATCGCCTTTTTTCGCGTTCGCGAAGATTTCCTCCGGTTCTAGGTCAAGAAAACGCATGCGCATGGCGCGATAGCCCATGATGCCCTCCAGGTGGCCCGCGCCGCCGCAACCGCAATAGCGTTCTTTGGGATCGAGGGTTACGGTGATGTGGCCGCCTTCCCACACACCATCGATGTATGGCCATCGGCCGTATCCAATCCCGTTGCCGATGGTCCACACCCGGATGAGCTCATCAAGCCGCCCGCGCGTCGCGGCCACTCCTGCAGCGATGGCGTCGGCGTCATTGGCCACGTAAACCGGCGCCTCGATTCCATGCTCCGCCAGCGCCATGGCCAGTTTCTCTGTCAAACGTAAGCCTTTCAATTGCTTAAGGTTAGGAGACTCTTCCACCACCCCGTGCCGCACGATACCCGGCACGGCCACTCCGATCGCACCCACACTTGCTGCGCCATCACTGGTCGCCGCCTTTGACAAGACGTCGATATGCCCGGCAATGATCTCCACCAGTTCGCTTGCGGGCATCGCAGGGAGCGCATCCTGAGCTTCCGGATCTTTGGGAAAACGAAGCAGCTTGCCAGTCAGCCGTTCATCCTGAAGCCTGCCGCTCACAACATGTTCCGTGATGACGACGCCGATCGCCGTAGTCATTCCATCCTCCTGGCAACGAGCAAATCACAAGCATGAAAAAGCGAACAGGAATTGGCGCTCAGTTTTGCCCATCGAGCACCCTTGTGAACTGCTGTCAACGTTCACTTACTCCGACTGGTACCGGTGCAAACGTCCCAAGCCATTGAACGCCGCCACTTTGTAACACTCGGCAAGCGTGGGGTAGTTGAATACGGTGTTGATGAAGTAGTCCATCGTCCCGTCCAGCGTCATCACCGCCTGCCCGATATGTACCAACTCACTTGCGCCCTCGCCAATCACGTGCACTCCCAGCACCTTGAGGGTGTCGCGGTGAAAAATCAGCTTGAGTCTCCCTGTGGTGTCTCCGCGGATCTGGCCGCGCGCCACCTCGCGATAGTAGGCCATGCCCACCTCGTACGGCACGTCCTCGCCTGTGAGCTGCTCCTCTGTCTTGCCGATGAAGCTGATCTCCGGGATCGTATAAATGCCATAGGGATAAAAGCTGGGGTTCGACTTCGCATCGTGGTCGCCGAAAGCGTGTTGCGCTGCAATCCGCCCCTGCTCCATTGAAACGGAGGCCAGCGAGGGAAAGCCCACCACATCGCCTGCGGCATAAATGTGTTCGACTTTGGTCTGGTAGTGCTCATCCACGGCGATGCGTCCGCGCTGGTCTGCCTCCAGGCCTGCCGCCGCCAGGTTCAGGTCGTCCACGTTCCCCTGGCGGCCGACGGCGTAAAGCAGAGCGTCGCCGGAAACTTTCTTCTTGCTCATCAGGTTGGCCACCACTGTACCGGGCGTCGGCTCCTCCACGCTTTCCACCTCTTCGCCCAGCCGCAAAGTGACGCGACTGTCGCGAAGGTGATAACTCAGCGCCTCGACGATCTCCTGATCGGCGAACTCGAGCAGCCGGTTGCGTTTTTCAATTAAGGTGACACGTATGCCCAGCACCGCGAACATGCAGGTGTATTCCACGCCGATGACGCCGCCCCCAACGACGATCATCGACTTGGGTAAAGCGTCGAGCCCCAGGATTTGGTCGCTGTTGATAATGGTTCTGCCGTTGACGGGAACCTTGTCTGAAACGGCAGGCTTTGTGCCCACGGCGATGATGATCTGGCCCGCCTCGAGCGTCATGTCAGTCTGCGAACCTTCTACGTGGATCTTGTGAGGATCGACAAAGCGTGCAATGCCGTGGACGATATCGATCCCGTTGCGCGAAAGTTGCGCCTCGGTCACGTCCACTTCGGTCTTGATTACCGCCTGTACCCGGAAGGCCAGGTCGGCCATGGTGATCTTTTCTTTCACCCGGTAGTTCACGCCATAGATGCTGCGGTAGTTGTAACCGGAAAGGTGAAGCACGGCTTCGCGCATCGTTTTGGACGGAATGGTGCCGGTATTGATGCAGACGCCGCCGACCACTTGACGGGCCTCGACCACGACCACGCGCTTACCCATTTTGGCAGCAGCCACCGCGGCGCGCTGCCCAGCGGGCCCGGAGCCGATAACCACCAGGTCATACTCGATCGCGCTCATGCGTGTCTCTCTCCCGCGTAGGATGCACTTTAAGGGCTTGCTGCAACGATAGGCCGGTAATTCCGCAGCCGAATCAACTGCATTTCAAGAATAACTGGATGGGGGCGCGCGCCGGAGAGATGAAAACTTAAGGTTTGGTTAAGATGGCCTGGCGGCTCGGGCCGCGTTGTGTGTCGCGGCCCGGGTAAAGCAGGCGGGGAGCTCCGGCGAGAGACTTGGGTTCACTCGCCGGAGGACGCAGATCCGGGGTTCCCGCCTGGACCAATCCTGTGCGGGTCTCGCCCGCCGCCAAACCTACGCTGTGCGCAGCGTGGTCAGCGTAGCCGGAGCGCTGCCGGCAAATCGCGCATCGCCCAGCTTCTCCTTTTCAAGCCGGAACTGGCGAATCATGCCGTCGAGTTCGGCCGCCAGCGAGGTCAGATTCTCGAGCGCGTGCACCGCTTCTTCGGCCGCTTGCGTGTTTTCAATCGCCATTTGCGAAATCTGTCCCGCTGAGTCCGAGATCTCTCCCGCAGCCGAAGTTTGTTCCGTGGCTGCGGTGGCGATCAAATCAATTTGCTGCTCCACTCGCTTTGAAGCTTCAATCGTCGCTTCGAGGCTCTGTCGCGCATTCGAGGTCTCTCGCATGCCCGATTCGACCGCGGTACGGCTGTCGTCCATCACCTGCAGAGTCTCGCGTGTCTCCTCCTGAATACTGCGGATGGTCCCCGCAATCTCCTCGGTGGCGCTCTTGGTGCGTTCCGCCAGCCTTCGCACTTCACCCGCTACCACGGCAAACCCGCGCCCATGCTCGCCGGCCCGGGCCGCCTCAATCGCCGCATTCAGAGCCAGCAGGTTGGTTTGCTCACTGATCTCCTGGATCACATTCACGACTTTGCCGATCTCCTGCGACCGGTCAGCCAGCGACGTCATTTTCTCTGAAACAGTTTGTGTGGCCGCGGCGATCTTCTCCATGGTCGCGGCCGCGGCCTGCATCACCGACCCTCCCCGCTCTGCAGTCTGCGCCGACTCGCGGCTGGCGCTTGCCGCGTTCTCGGCGTTGTGGCTGATCTCGCCGATCGTTGCCGTCATCTCCTGAACTGCCGCCGCGATCTGGTTGATCTTGCCCGATTCGGAACGCGCTTTGCCGGCGCTCTGCACACTCCGCGTGCTGATCTCGGTTGTCGCCGTGGAAAGCGTTTCAGCGCCCTTTGCCACCGAGCGCATCACTCCCCGAATCGTCTCCATCGTGGAATTCAATGTCGTCCCGCATCTTCCAATCTCATCGGTTCCCGTCACAACCGCATAAGTGGTCAGATCCTTCGCTGCGATCTGTTCCAGCAGCCGGCCGAGGTACTCAACCCGCGGCGCCGTAACCCTTGTTAGCGTGACGCCGATTAACGCGCACATCAGCACCAGGAGCAAAGTCATGGCGGAATTCATCACGGTGGCCCGGTTGCTTTCGCTGGTCACTGCATTGCTCAGGTCCGTGCCGATCTTCGCGTGGATCTGAATACCATCGTTCGACGCCGTCAGAGCATCATTCAACGAGTTCCTCACGGCACCTGAGGAAAGAAGATCGAGCGCATCCCCCTTTTTGCCGGCCGTTAGCAGCACGATGCCTCGATCGCTCGCGTCTTGATATTGCTTGATTGCCTCGACGAACTTCTCGTAATGTTCCCGTTCCTCCGGAATGACGAGCGGATCCATTTCCCGCAGTGCGGTCTGGTACCTGGAGATCGCCTGTTGCCGCTTGGATGTGTGCTCCCCGATGCACGCAGAGGCCTGGCATAACATCAGCTCAAGTGACTCCCGGCGCTCCACCTCTACCCCATCGCGGATGTCACCGATGTAGATCAGGCTGGGAAGGTGGTTCCCGCTCACTGCAACACTCTTCTGCGCGATGCTGTGGAACGCCATCAAAGTGAAGATGCCCATTACCAGGCAGAGCGCACACACAATTCCAAAGGTATAGGTGAACTTACGCGTGATCGGGACGTTTCGTGCCCAGGACATGGCATCCCCTTTTCAAAAATGGAGTTACCGTTCCTATCGGCGGAATCTACCCGGTCTTGAATCCCGATTGGCGCAGTTTTGCGGCACCGCGTCCCGCCCCCGGCGCGCAGCTCGCGCCGTTGCGCCACGAACTGCCGATCGCGGATCGCTTTGGAATGATGGCTGGTTCTAGAGATGCTTCGACATCATCGCTCACCGCGGATGCGCCTGCGCCCACGTCTTATACTCATTCAGCACTGCAACGCCTTGACTGTTGAACCACGAGTAGCCATTGCGGCGCTCCCGACTGAGCTCGCTGACATCGTCATGGATCGTCTTATCGCGATCGCCAAAGATCGGCTTGTCCGTGCCGATCTGGTAGTAGCGCGACCAGAGGGGCCCGGCTCCGGCAACCGCCACCAGCCTGCGTCCGTCGGGACTGCTGCGGTCAGCCATAAAATTCCCGCTGCCGTAGCGATATCCCAGGATCTCCACCTTGGTGAACCATGCACACGCTGCATGAACCGCGGCAACTTCCGCCGGCGTGGGATCCGGCAGGCTCATGAAGAACTCCACAACCGGGAAGCTCTCGTCGCTGGTCAGTGACGCCATCTCGTAGTTGCGCGCCGAAGTCGGCTCCAGCGTCAATGGATCGTATTGCTGCGCCCAGGCTGTCTTCACTCCGTTCTCGACAATTTGCAGTTTCAGCAGGCAGTCAATGCCGCGCTGCGCCGCCGGTCCTGCCCTCTTCACCAGCGATGGCGGCAGAAATTTATAGTCCGGGGCGCCTTCCGCCACATCACGCAGAATCTCCACGGCATGCAGCATGGCGTCATCGTTGATCGTGATCGCGTCGTGATATCCACCCTCCAGCGGCCAAACCTGCGGCCAGCCACCATTCGGATACTGGGAATTCAGCAGGAACTCCACGCCTCGCTCTGCCGAGGCGCGAAACGGCGCTGCATCCGCGTCGCGATGCGCATCAAGCAAGGCAGTCGTCACGCGCGCCAGGAATCGGATCTGCGTCCACGTCGAGTCGTTGTCGAGCGTCGCAATGTAGTGCCAGCTTGGATCGACCGGCTTGTCGAAATCGGCCGTGTCGGGAAAACGGTTTTCGTTTTCTGCGTCATACAGGTCGCCGGGAGCGCGCGGCTTGCTCACCATGTCGATGTTCTTGCTCCATCCGCCATCTGCCACCTGATAAGTCATGATGTTGTGGGCGTCCTTGATGGCTTCGTCGCTCGTCCACCACTCCGGCGCATGCTCTGCGCGAAGCGCAAACATGCCTCGACCACTCGAAGCATGCTTCGGATTCGTGTTTCCGGCCGCCTTCTGCTCGTCAACGAGCGTCTGCTTATCCACGGCCTTTTGCTTTTCTGACCGCTCCAGATACTCGAGCCAAGCCTTCTGCTGCTTCTTCGGCAATGTCGTGATCCGCTCGCGAGTCAACGGCTTGGCGATCACGTTCATGCCAATCACTTTTGCTGAAGCAATCGGCGAAAGGCCCAGGGCTGCGGCGAAAGCCAGGAGCGGGAAGCGAGCATTTCGGCTGTAGAGACGCATGGTTCGCTTTGTATCTCAGCCGATCGCCGGTTGTCAACGCGAGGTCTGACCACTTGGAATGCTCACCCATTTCTCAGTCCATCCGTCGAACCCGGTATAGTTTTCTGCATGAGATACGCGGTATCCCTGTTCATCATCGCTATTTCGCTTCCTTTCCTTCCGCGCAGCATCGCGCAGTCCGGCGCCGCCATGCCGCCGATGGATGACATGAAGCCCGTCCCGCCGCCCGATCAACTTCCGGTCCCCATCAAAATGACCGGCATCGGCAATTCGCACATCACCATCAAGGCCAACGCCGAGGCACAGCAGTGGTTCGATCAGGGCCTGAGCCTCTTACACGATTTCTGGGACTACGAATCCGCAAAAGCATTTGAGGAAGCCATCCGCAAGGATCCCGGCTGCGCCATGTGTTACTGGGGTCTCGCGCAGGCTGAAGAATTTCGCGGCGGTCCTGGAAAGGCCTTCGCCAAGCAAGCGCTCGATCAAGCCGTCCATCTCGAACCAAAAGCAAGCAAGACCGACCGCCTTTACATTGAAGCTGCGCTCGCCGCATCAGGCGAGGATTCCGGCGACGACCACTCCGCCTCCATCGCCATCTATCGCAAACTGATCCAGAAGGAGCCCCACGACATTGAGGCGCGCATCTTCCTCGCCAACGCGCTCGGCCGCGACAGCAACAGCGGCTACGACGACAATGGCGAACCGAAAGGCGGCGAGAAAGAGAAGATCGCCATCCTCACGGGCGTGCTCAAAGACGCGCCCAACGACTCCGCCGCGAATCACTATTGGATCCACGCCATGGAGCCGAGCAACCATCCTGAGCGCGCCATACCCAGCGCCGCGCTCCTTGCGAGCCTCGCGCCCACCAGCGGCCACATGGTTCACATGCCGGGCCACATCTACTATCGCGTTGGCGATTACGCAAGCGCCGATCGCTGGTTCACCGCATCCACTGAAGCCGACGAGCGCTATATGCAGGAGCAGCACGTGAGCGTCGACGACGACTGGAACTACGTCCACAACCTCATGTATGCCATCGCTAACTTGATGGAGCAGGGCCGCCTCGAGGCCGCCAATGCGCTCAGCGACCATCTCGCCCAGGCTCGCGGCCAGGTCTCGGAGTCGCTTTACATCTGGAGCGCGCGCGATCAGATCACGCGCGTGAGCCGGCGCCTGCCTGTTGCGCTGCGCATCGGCGACTGGCCGGCCGTTATCTCCATGCTCGATCAGGCGCAACTCGCTAGCGGCGACAAGACCACCAACCTGCGCTTCCTCCAATCCGAACTGCATAGCTTCGCCCACGGTATGCAGGCCCTCGACAAGGGCGATATCGCGGCAGCGCAGGCTGCATCCGCACAGATGGATGCAGGACTCTGGCGAGAGGGCGCGGACGAACAGGCTGAGAGCGCAGCAAAGGCCGACGCCGAAAAAAACAAGGCCGACGCCGACCAGGCGAAATCCGCCACGGCGACCGGAAAGAGCAATACAGCGTCGACTCAGCCTGTGACCGATCCAATCAATCCCGACGCCTACTCCGGCCCGCTCGTTAAAACGCTCAGCATTGCCTCAGTCGAGCTGCGTGCCGGTGTCGAACTGTTGAAGGGCCACACCACGCAAGCAAAAAAGCTCTTCGACCAGGCCATCCAGGCCGAAAAGAAACTCGGCTACCACGAGCCACCGTTCTACATCCGACCCGTCGCTGAAACCGAAGCCGAGGCACTTTTGCGGGCGAAGGACTATGCCGGCGCCAAAGCGGCCTTTCAGAAAGCTCTCGAAGAGCGTCCGAACTCGGGATTCGAGCTTTACGGCATCGCACGCTCCGATGAACTCGCCGGCAACACCGTGCTCGCGCAAACTGAGTACCGCGCCTTTATTACGGCCTGGCCCTCAGCCGATCCCAATCTCCCGCAGATCGCCCACGCGCGCGAAGTACTGGGTCAATCCAACACCCTCGCCAACAGGATGGGCCGAGCGGGGCAGTTCAATGCAACGTCCCGGTGATTTCACTTCACGCCCTTGCTCGGGTCCCACACGCCTTCCAGCTTCCGTACGTAGAGAATCTGTCCGATGTGATACGCGTTGTGCGCGCCCACGTGAGCAACCAGCGAGGCGTTCTCCGCCAGTTTCTTGTCGTCGTCGGCCTCAACGGCCTTCTCTCAGTCGCTTAGAACCTGGTTCAGCTTCTTCACCAGGTCGTCCCACTGCGCTGCGTTGAAGTCGTTAAACGTCTCGTCGTTGTTTCCACTGAAGGCCGCCGCCTTTACGCCGTTGAATTGTTCCAGCGCCCGCGCATCCCAGAACCAGAGGTGGTAGGCCAGCTGTCCAACCGAGTGCTGCCCGTTTCCCGGCGACCACTTCGCCTGTTCGGCAGTCAGTCCCGCCACGGCAACACTCGCCGGCACAAACCAGTCTTCCTGGTCGTGCGTCGTTCGCAGCTGCTCCAGAAGTACACCGCGCAACGTAGTCGGCGGTGTGGTTTTCTGTGCGGCAACTGATGAAGCTCCCACCAGGAAAAGCAGAAATACTACGATTCGTTTCACAAGAGCCTCCTTGGAACTGTCTCGATCCCCGCAGTCTACCACCGCGGCTATCGTCCCAATTTCGCCTCTGTCCAAGCGCTCGGCCTACTCGTCCCACTGTCGCCTAACCTGACCGCTGACCACGAATCACCGATCAATGGGCAATCAGCACTCGGGTCCCCAGGCCGCCGTCCTGTTGATCCCTTGGCCCATGTTTTATTCGCCCTTGATCCGCTATTCCCCGTGAGGTGCTTCCTGTTCTACCCTCGTAACATGGAATTCAAAATTGCCGAGCTGGAGCACGAGCCGGTCGAATTCGACTTGCAGCTCAAACCGGGCGCAGTCGATTTCGGCGATGAAGCCGAGCAGAGGGGCGATCTGGCCACATCGGGACGCGCCGAAGTCATTCATGAGCACCGCGGCCCAAAAGAGATCGTTCCGGATATCCGCCTGAAAGGCCGTTTTGCCGGCAAATTCCAGGTTCCCTGCGCCCGCTGCATTGAGCCGGTCGAAATCCCTCTATCCGCGGAATTCGACCTCATCTTTCGCCCCATCGGCGCTGATGCCGGAGCCCCCGAGCGCTCCATTACGGCGTCAGAGACCGAAATCGGTTATTATCAAAAAGACAGTCTGCTGCTTGAAGATGTGCTGCGTGAGCAGGTGCTTTTGTCCCTGCCGGTCAGGACGCTGTGCAAGCCCGACTGTAAGGGACTTTGCCCGCACTGCGGAGCCGATCGCAACACTCAGCCCTGCTCCTGCGGTGAGGGACAAAACGATCCGCGCTGGGAGGCACTAACCGGGCTGCGTGGCCGGATTAAGTCCTGAAAATTCAATCTCTTGAGACGGGGTACCCCACCTTTGGCGCGTCTTTGTCTTTTGCGCCTTAGGTGGGAAGTTGAACCGGTCGAGCGGGCAAGAATCGAAAGGAATTGCATCATGCCGAATCCAAAGAGGCGTCATTCCGTGCGCCGCACCTCGAACCGCCGCGCCCACGACGCGCTTTCCGGCGTCGGGCTCAGCGAGTGCCCGAGCTGCCACGAAAAAAAGCTGCCGCATCGTGCCTGTTCCCATTGCGGAACCTATAAGGGCCGTGCCGTTCTGGACGTGAAGGAACAGAAGTAGCTGCCACCCACTCTGATGCTGACCGACATCGCGCTTGACGCCGTTGGTTCCGACAAGGCTCCCGAGCCTGAGATTCGCGGAGCCATCCTTGCCTGCCGCGCACTGCCCGTGCGCGTCCATCTCATCGGACCTGAGCACGAACTCCGCGACCTGCTCGACGAGCATCTCGAAGACGAGGACCTGCCCATCGTCATCCACCATGCGTCAGAACGAATCGGAATGGATGAGAAGGCGGCTCACGCGGTGCGTTCCAAGCGCGACAGCTCATTGCGTGTGGGCCTCAAGCTCGTCCGCGAAGGCAAGGCCGCCGGCTTCGTTACCGCCGGCAACACCGGTGCGGCCATGGCCACCGCCAAAATGGTGCTCGGCGCGCTGCCCGGCGTCGACCGCCCTGCCCTGGCCACCCCCATGCCCACGTCAAAAGGCAATCCCTGCGTTCTGCTCGATGTTGGCGCCAATGTCGACTGCAAAGCGCAGAATCTCGAGCAGTTCGCCGTCATGGGTGAAATGTATGCCCGCAGCGTGCTCAAGATCGTCCGGCCCCGCGTGGGCCTACTCTCCATCGGCGAAGAAGAAAGCAAGGGCAACGAACTGACGCGCGAGGCTCTGCCCCTGCTCAAGGCGCTGCCCATCCACTTCATCGGCAACGTCGAAGGCCGTGACATCTTCAACGGGCACGCCGACGTAATTGTCTGCGACGGGTTTGTGGGCAACGTGGCGCTAAAGGCCAGCGAAGGCATCGGCCGCTTTGTGCGCGACGTGCTTCGCGAATCCCTCACCCGCACCGTGACGGCACAAGTGGGTGCGCTGCTCTCTCGCCGTGCCTTCAATGACTTTCGTCGCCGCCTCGACTACACCGAATATGGCGGCGCGCCTCTGCTCGGCGTGCGCGGCGTGTGCATCATCGGCCACGGCTCCTCGAATGACGTGGCAATTTATAACGGCATTCGCGTGGCCCACGAGTTTTCCCGCTCCGGCACCAACGAGCGCATCGAGCAGGCCTTCGCCGGCCGTCCAAAACATCGCACGGACCACAGCGACCAAACAGACGCGACAATTCAGTAATATTCCGCCAGGCCAGCATGCTCGAAAAGCAGTTGCCACCGCCCGTCTTCGACCCAGCCTTGCTCCCGCAACTGGCTTGTCCTGCATGCCACAGCGATCTTCATCTCAATGCTTCTCGGCTGATTTGCGCAGAATGCCGCCGCGCCTACCCTGTCATCGACGGTATTCCGGTCCTCATCGTCGAGCGCGCGGAAAATCTCGTCGATCAGAGCAAAGGGGAAGATCCCGCTCCACGGAATCCGTGAGAGGCAAGTGTTTCGGCCTGAAATGCGGCGGTCTAACGGCCCTTGTAAAAGGGATATACGATCAGTGCCGCGATCGCTGAGGCTGCGAGCAGAGCCAGCACAATCAGGCTGTAGAGCAGCGTCAGGCTCGGTCCCGTGGAAGGCTTGTCGTCCGGATCTTCCTTCTCATCCGGTCGCGGGCTCCCGGAATCATTCATACTTCAGCGCCTCTACGGGATCCAATTGCGCGGCGCGCGTGGCGGGCACCGTGCCGAACACCACGCCAACCAGCGTGGCCGCGGTGAGGGCGATCAACACCGACCACCAGGAGAAGGGAAAGGCATAGTCCGTAAAGAAGCGGATCGAGAAGGGAAGAGCGAGACCAACAATGCTGCCCACGATGCCGCCGGTCAGCGAAATGAGCACAGCCTCGGTGAGGAACTGCAGCTTGATCTCGCGGTAGGTGGCCCCCAGGGCCTTGCGAATTCCGATCTCGCGAATGCGGGAGCGCACGTTTGCCAGCATGATGTTCATAATGCCGACGCCGCCCACCGCCAGGGTCACCGCTGCCACCAGCAGCAACACCGCCGTCAGCTCGTCCGAGATTTGCGCCGCAGTTACCAGCAGATCGGTCAGCGTTTGCGGTTTGTAAACGGAGTTTGCCCGGTGCCGCGAGCTCACAAGCTGCTGAATCTGCTTGGCAGCGTCGGATACTTCATGCATGTTTTGCATGGAGAAGTAGATCTGGCTCACGCGATCTTGTCCTGTAAAGTAGCGAGCCACGGTATAGGGAATCAGGACCGTCTGCTCCGTAATCTCTGACTGGCCAAAGTCGCTCACGCTTTCTTTGAAGACTCCGATGATGGTAAACGGCAGGCCGACGATCTCAAACGTCTGCCCCACCGCGGCATCGTCGCTGCCGTAGCGTTCTCTGGCAAAGGGCTGCGTCACCACCGCGCATCTGGCGTCAATGTTTTGGTCGATGTCGTCAAAAAATCGCCCCTCGGTGACAATCAGATTGCGAATCTGCTGATACGGGGGACTCACGCCCAGTACCGTCGTATCCTTCTGCGTCCCGCCAGGGAAAGTGAGGCGGTTGTGCATCTCAAGCACGGGCGAAGAATACATCACCCCGGGCACTTCCCGATCTACGGCCTTTTCGTCTTCAATTGTCAGGTAGTCGTTGTATCGGGCGCGCTCCGCCTGCGAGGCTCCTCCGCCTGCGTATTCCAGCTCCACTGAGTTGGTGCCGATTTTCTGAATCAGTTCAAGGATGTACTGCTTGCCGGTCATTCCGATGGTGACGACCAGGATCACCGACGCCGTTCCGATCACCATTCCCAAAGCCGTCAACATAAAGCGCGTCTTGCTCGCGCGAAAGCTGTCCATGGAGATTTGGAGTATCTCGCTCATCATCATGGTTCGGCGTGCACTGAGCAGCGTCTGCTCGAAGCTGCGGGGCCGGGCCTGTTGGGTGACGGGATTCATCGTTTCCTTGAGGATTAGACTCCGGATGCGGATCATGGGTTCCGGAATTTGCGAACCAACCCGTTTCGATGCCGGGTTCGGAGTGATCCCCTCCAGATAGATTACGCGCCCATGGGTTCGCTGCAAACCAATTGTTGGACCCGCGCCTCAAGAGAAAAACGGCGTCTCCCAGGTCACTTCCAATCGAACCATGAATGATCGGACCGCAAAGGGCGAAGGCACTTGCTCCCGCTGCGAACCATTCAGTGAAGCCGGCGCCAGAGCGAGGCCAGAGCTTCTATCGACACAGCTTCGGCGCGAGCCTGGGCGTCAATGCCCGTGCTCGCAAGCGCCGCCGCCGCGTCCCCGGGCGTCGCCCCGGCCGCGCGCAGGTTGTTGGCCAGGGTCTTTCGTTTTTGCGCAAAAGCTTGCCGCAGGAAGCGCAGAAAACCGGCCTCATCGATGCCCAACTCCGCAAAGCGCGGCGCAAAACGCCAGCGAAAGACCGTGGATTCCACTTGCGGCCTGGGCGAAAAGGCCGATGGTGGCAGCGTAAACAAAGATTCGACTGCTCCGTACATCTGCGCCGTCACTGAGAGCAGGCCATAATCCCGCGAACCGGGAGCGGCCGTGATCCGCTCCGCCACCTCCCGCTGCACCATCAGGACCGCCAAGTCGAGTGCCGCGTGACTTTTGGCCAGTTTCAGCACGATCGGCGACGTGATGTAATACGGCAGATTGCCCGCCACGCACAGCCGCTGACCGGCCCGCTCCGCGGCCTCGGCGAAATCGAACTGCAGAACATCCTGCTCGACCACTGTCACCCGTTCCGTCTCGAATCTCTCGAACAAACCGGCGGCAAGGTCGCGGTCGAATTCAATGGCAAACACACGCGCAGCCCGCGCCGCCAGTGCTCCGGTGATGGCGCCGCGGCCCGGGCCGATCTCCACCACCGTGCGGCTTGAAAGATCGCCCAGACCCGCCACAATTCTTTGTGCAGCCTGCGCGTCAACCAGAAAGTTCTGACCGAGCTTGGGTTTTGCCGGCATGTTCTGCTTCGATGTTAGATGAGCCGAGGCCCCAGCGGCCGAGCGCCTGCGCAATGGTTCCGTATTACCGGACTGCACTAAACTAGACGAGTTGCCGCCAGATCCCCATGATGTCGATGAGGCTCGTTTGCTGATCGATTCCCACGCTCACCTTGACAGTCCGCGTTACGATGCCGACCGTGAGGCCATGCTCAGCCGCGCGTGGAGTGCAGGCGTGCGTACCATCCTCTCCATCGGCATTGGCGAAGGCCCTGCCGAGATGCACCAGGCGCTCGACATCTGCCGCGAGTTCAGCGGCCGCCCCAACCTTCCCACGATTTACGCGAGCGCGGGAATCTATCCCCACAGCAGCACCGAGGCCGATGACGACGCCTTGGCCAGACTGGATGCTTTGCTGGCCATGCCCGAGGTGATTGCATGCGGCGAAATCGGCTTCGACTACTACCACGAAGGCGCCCCGCGCGACGTCCAGAGGAAAGTGCTCATCCGCCAGCTCGAAATCGCTGCGGCGCGCAAACGGCCCATCCTGATCCATTGCCGCGGTACCAATGAGTCGGCCGACGCGTGGGACGATCTTTTCCTGGTTCTGGAAGAGCACTGGCGGTCGACTAGCCTCGGCGGCATCATGCACTGCTTTGGCGGCGGATGGGAGCAGGCACGCCACTCGCTCGAACTTGGATTCCTGGTCTCCTTTGCCGGAAATCTCACTTACCCCAAGGCGCAACCGCTCCGCGACGTGGCCGCTCGAGTGCCCATGAACGCTGTCCTGGTTGAAACGGACGCGCCCTGGCTTGCGCCCGGACCCAGTCGAGGCCAGCGCAATGAGCCGGCATTCGTGGTCCAAACCGCGCAGACCCTCGCGCAATTGCTCAACGTCTCCAGCGACGAAATCGCCACCGCAACCACGGAAAACTTCTTTCGGCTGTTTCCCGTCCGGCAGAACATGGGAAACTATTAGATGGACAACGTGCGGCAGCCCCCGGCCGTTTGAGGATCGGTAAGCCATGGCTCAGGACAATTCATTCGACGTCGTAAGCAAGGTCGATATCCAGGAAGTTCGCAACGCCATCGACCAGGCGATCAAGGAGATTCGCCAGCGCTTCGACCTGAAAGATAGCCACTCCGAAGTCAATCTGGAGGGCAACGAGAGCATCCAGTTATCTTCGGCCAACGAATACAAACTCGAGGCTGTGAAAGACATCCTTTCGCAGAAGCTGGTCAAGCGCGGTGTCTCGCTCAAGAACCTGACCTACGACAAAATCGAGCCCGCGGCCGGCCAGCGCGTGCGGCAAAAGATCAGCCTTCAGCAGGGCATTCCCGTCGAAAAGGCCAAGGAGATTGTGCGCCTGGTGAAAGACTCGAAAAGGAAGGCCCAGGCCAGCATCCAGGGCGATACTGTGAGAATCTCCAGCAAGGATCGTGATGAATTGCAGGCCATCATTGCCATCCTGCGAGGCAAGGATTTAGGACTGGAGTTGCAGTTTACGAATTACCGCACCAACTAGGTGGGACGCGTCGATCTCCCCCGAGAGCAAGCAAACAAGGGCCAACGCAAACTGGCCGCACGGCACAGAGGGTCGCCTTTTGCACCGCAGATGCATTAAAATCGGAGAACTTTGAGCACACTCAGCATAGCGACGGCCAGAGAGGTCTTTGAGCTGCTCCGGGAAGATCTTGTCGCTGTGGAGCAGGAGCTCGGCCGCGACGCAGCATCGAGCGTCAGCACCATTACTGAGATTGCAGAATACCTGCGCGAGGGCGGCGGTAAGCGCATCCGGCCTTCGCTCTTGCTGCTCGCCGCGCACCAGCTCAACTTCTTTGGCCAGGGCGCCATCCGCCTTGGCGCCGTCGTCGAAATGTTGCACACTGCCACGCTGGTTCACGATGACATCATCGACGGGGCCGACATGCGCCGTGGCCGCCCCTCCGCAAATACCAATTGGGGGAACGAGAAGTGTGTTCTGGCAGGTGATTGGCTTTATATGCAGGCTTTCAGGGTGTCGCTCGAAGAGCGGAACCTGCGCGTGCTCGACCTGCTGATCAGCCTCACGCAGCAAATGGTCGAGGGCGAGCTGCTACAGATTCAGAAACTCGGCAAATTGGTCTCTGAAGCCGAATACTACGATCTGATTTTCCGCAAGACCGCCTGCCTATTCTCGGTATCCATGCGCCTGGGCTCCGTCTTGTCGGGAGCCACCGAGGCTGAAGAAACCGGCCTGGCCACCTTCGGCAGGGCAGTGGGTCTGGCCTTCCAGATCGTTGATGATGTGCTCGACCTGACTGCCACCGAAGAGGTGCTGGGCAAGCCCGTGGCCAGCGATCTGCGCGAGGGCAAGGCTACGCTGGCAGTGATTCATGCCGCCGATCATGGCACGGCCGCCGATCGCAAAGCCATCCGCCGCGTTCTCGACGACCGCAGCTTTGAAAACGTGAGCCGCCAGCAGATCCGCGAGATCCTGGTGCGCAACGGATCTGTCGAATACGCCATGGCCGCCGCCGACCGCTACGCTGAGCAATCACGCCAGGCCCTCGCGCCGCTCGCTGATACGGAATACAAGCGCGCCATGCTCTGGGTCCCCGATTTCGTTGTCGCGCGGGAGAAGTGAGAGAGAAGCCAGTCGCCGGTAGGTAGTGGCCAGTAGCTGGTTGTCCACAGCGAATAGCCGGCAGTAAAGCAGCTACGAGCTGCAGGCTACCGGCTTCAAGCAATCGTTTTAATCCCATGAGAAAAAACTCGAAACTGCTTTGGGCCGCCGTCGATCGCTATTTTGGCGATCTGCTTGCTCCCCACGACGAAGCCCTCAACGCCGCGATCCGCGCCAATCGCGACGCCCGGCTCCCCGCAATCGACGTGACTCCACTCCAGGGCAAGTTTCTTCACGTTCTTGTGCAGATCACGCAGGCCAGGCGCATTCTTGAGATCGGCACCCTCGGTGGCTACTCCACCATCTGGATGGCGCGCGCTTTGCATAAAGGCGGCCGTATCGTTTCGCTCGAATTCGAGCCTCGCCACGCCGAAATCGCTCGCGCCAATCTCCGATGCGCCGGCATGCTTCGCCGCGTCGACATTCGCGTAGGCCACGCGCTCGCAAGCCTCGCGGAATTGAAGCGATCCGGCGCCGGCCCATTCGATCTGATCTTCATTGACGCAGACAAGGAGAACAACCCGCAGTATCTGAAGTGGGCTCTGAAGCTTTCGCGCCGGGGCACCGTCATCGTCGTCGATAATGTCGCCCGCCACGGAACGGTGATCGACGCTAAGAGCAAAGAATCTGACATCGTGGGCACGCGCCGATGCCTCGAGATGATGGCTGCCGAGCCTCGCCTCAGCGCCGCAGCTCTCCAGACTGTCGGCATGAAGGGCCTCGACGGCTTCGCCATCGCCGTCGTCTTGCGCTGATTCGCGCCTCAGGCGTCCTGCACAATCGTCCCCTGGTGATACACGGCCTTCCACCCTTCCGCACCGCTCTGCCATATTGTTGCCCGCCGCGTCAGTCGCTGCTTGTACTGCAGCAGCGTATATGTCAGCAGATACGTATCCAGCCCCAGTCTGCGGCAATAGAAGTCTCTGGTCTCCCAAACATCTTCGTGCGGAGTGAAAGACCGTCTCTCCAGTTCGTCCAGCACAAACTGCCTGGAGTAGTGTCGCCCTGAAGCGCCGGTCTCCCAGAAGTCCTCTACCGTCATGCGCTCGAAGTCCGCCCGCGAAGTTCCGAACTCAGGTCGATGCAAGATGGGCTCACGCGCGGAGAGTTCGGCGAGCACATCGTGCAATTCCAGTGGAGTCACAAGCAACGGTTCCGTCAGGTGGGGTTCCATGGCGACCAGCATAATCTCTCCCCCACCGGAATTCCCTTTGGAAATTCCGGGCGATCAGGCTAAATGCGCTGCCCGCCGCCATTTGGGCGTAGAATTCTCACCAAGATGAACGAGCGTCTTGAGCAGATACGAAAGCTCCTGGGCGAACTTGAACTTGAGATGCGATCTGGCGCTCCGGCGGGGGATCGCGATTTCTCCGCCCTTGAATTGCCCCTCATCATCCAGCAGATCGTCGACGATCTGCAGCCGCAGCTCACGCCTTACGTCGCTGCTTTTTACTGGTTCCTCTTCCGGCATTCCATCGCCAAAGACGGAGATCCTCATCTGCGCGTCAGCACCCGCCACTTGCGCACTGCCGTCGTCAAATCCTCCTACTCTCAGCTTGAAGAAAATCCCGTTTCGCTGGGAAAGGTGCAGGAGACGCTGCGTGCCCTTGAGAGCATCGGCGCCATTCGCAAAGAAGGCGAACCCAATCGCGACGGCACGTTGTACCGCGTCATGATCCCGGACGAGATTGAAGCATGCCGCCGCTACCGGGCCGAGCAGGTATCGGCAGAGCCTGAGCTCAAGTTCCATTTTTCCGGTCACGATGAGGACCTAAAGCGCGAAAACCGTATCAAAGTCTTCGAGCGCGACAGCTACATTTGCCACTTTTGCTCGAAACAGCTCACACGCTTGACGGCCACCGTGCACCCAGTGAAACCAATCGCCAAAGGCGGCGATAACAACCTCGAAAATCTGGTCACGGCATGCCTGGAGTGCAACGCGACAAGAAACAAACGCACATTGCAGAGTTCGCAGAAGTAGTCACCCGTGAGGTACCCACGGACTCGTCCGCTGCGCGGATGAGAACTTCGCACTTCAGATCTAAAAGAAGAGACTCAAGCGATCCGACACCTAGCCGTCTGCCATCAGCGCCTTGATCGCCGCGGAATACTTCGGCGGTAACGGCTTGCGATTCAACTGGTCGTCGCAGACAACGTGCACAGTTTCGCCTTCGGCCAGCAGCGTGGGTTCTCGTCCCTCGCCCTCCTTGCGCAGGATGCTGTAAGCGAACTTCAGCACCGAACCGCGCAGCATCGCGGGCCGTGTCTCGATCAGAATCTCATCATCGTAGCGCGCTGGCGCCCGGTAACGGCATCTGGCCGATACCACCGGAAGAATGCAGCCATGATCGGTCTCCAACCGGCTATAAGCGAGCCCCAGCGAGCGCAGCAACTCCACCCTTCCCAGCTCAAACCAGACAAAGTAGTTGGCATAGTAGACGATGCCCATCTGGTCGGTCTCGGCATACCGCACGCGCAATTCAGTCGTCACCGGCATAACGCGCTCCAGGGTTCAGAAAAAAGAGATGAGAGATCATAGATTAGAGAAAAGAGATCAGCGAACAGGAGGTAATTCATGATCTTGCAGAATTCCACCGGTCTCTGATCTCTGTTCTCTAATCTCTTGTTTTCAAGGCTTGACATGCGTGAACAGCGATAGCTTGCTCACATCGTTGAACACGGTGAACGCAATGAAGGCCACAATGACCACAAAGGCTGCCGTATAAATCCGCTCCTTGACTGCAAGACTAATGTTGTGGCGCAAGCCGCTCTCAATCAGAAGAAGCAAAATCATGCCGCCATCGAGAATGGGGAAGGGGAACAGATTGAGGATGCCCAACTGGAGGCTGATCTGGGCAGCCAACCCGAACTTGGGATACCATCCATCCATCTCAGCCGCTTCACCCGCCGCTTGCGCAATGCCCACAGGCCCCATCATCTGCGTGACCGAAATCTTGTGTGTAAATAGCCGTTGCAGCACTTCGCCCACGAGCAGCGAATTGTTCTCGAAGAAACCGACAGAACTGCTGAAAGCCGCGGGCAGAGACATGGGCTGTTCGCGGATGGGAATCCCCGCCGCCGCAAAACCCAGCTTCCACTTCGTATCGAGCTTGGTCGGCGTCACGTGAATCTGCACGGTCGCACCGTTCCGAAGCACTTCCAGCGTCATGGGCTTGCCCTGCGCCCATTGCATGTAGGCCAGCAGTGTGCTCACGTAATGGAATGCGTGGCCGTCGACGGATTCGATCTGGTCACCGGCCAGCAATCCGGCGCGCGCGGCGGGCGTGTCTGGTTGTATCTCCGCCACTCCGATCGGGCCTTCCCTGTATTGCGGCGAAATCCCCGTATCGCTGAAATCAAAATTGGCGCTCTTGGCGCTGCTCGGTATATGCAGGCTCAGCTGGATTGGCCTTCCTTCGCGTTCGACCGTCACCGGCACCACCTGATTTGCATTCACCAGCGCGTGGTCATACACAATGTCCCAATTGGGGTTCGTAACGTTGTCGAATCGCGTGATCACGTCCCTTGGTTCGAACCCAGCCACTGCTGCCGCCGACCCTGGCGTCACCCATTCCATGGTTGTGGTTTTCATCACGGATGCCGGGACCTCGTTGATCCAGGCATAGTAGATGGTCATCAGCACCAGGGTGAGTGCAAAGTTGGCCATGGGTCCGGCCAGCCCGATCAGGATTCGCTGCCAGCGCGGATGCGAGGTAAAGGCGCCAGGGTCTTCCGACAGATCCGCGGCAGCGGCGCCGGGCGCCTCGAGATTCTGCTCGGGGCTTTCGCCCGTCATCTTCACAAAGCCGCCCAATGGCAACAGGCAGACCTTGTAGTCCGTATCCCCGTACTTGAATCCGAACAGGCGTGGGCCAAAGCCAAAGGAGAACGCCTCAACGCGTACCCCGCACAGCTTGGCCATGACAAAGTGTCCCGCCTCGTGCACCACGACCATGACGCCGATGAGGACGATGAATGCTGCGGCTGATACCAGAAACGCGTGCATAGTTGTGTGGTTTTTCCCTCGGCGATAGCAGTTCCAAGGTACCTGTACCCCGGAGCAGCCCAATTCAAGTTGCCACGATCAGTAAGGAGCGGCGACCTTGAAAAAATCCAAAATCGATTCAGCTACCTTGGTACCGCCGTAAGCGCGATCTTGCGCCCTTCAAACTTAGGTGAGCATTGCCTTGGCCCGTTCTCGCGCTTCCCGGTCGGCGTTCAGCACCTCAGCAATCGTTGCGGGATGCGCCTCCGGGGTCGACTCGAGCACTTTCTCAATTGTACGCGGGATGCCGGTGAAAGAAATACGACGTTCGAGGAAGGCTCCCACGGCTACCTCGTCAGCCGCGTTCAAAGCAATACAGTGCGCTCCACCCTTTTCGGCTGCTTGAAACGCCAGCCGCAGGCAAGGGAAACGCTTGAAGTCCGGCCGCTCAAATTCCAGGTGGCGCAATGCCGCCAGATCGAAAGTGAGTGTTGATGGCGGCCGCTCCGGCCATGCCAGGGCGTACAGGATCGGCAACCGCATATCCGTCACCGATATCTGCGCCAGGATCGACCCGTCTACGTATTCAACCATCGAGTGTACCGTCGATTGCGGATGGATGATCACCCGCACCTGGGCCGGGGTCACGTCGAAAAGCCGGCATGCCTCGATCACTTCGAGCCCTTTGTTCAGCATCGTGGCCGAATCGATCGTGATGCGCCGCCCCATCACCCACGTTGGATGCTTGAGAGCCTGCTCGGGGGTGATTGCCTCGAACTGGTCCAGCGGCAGTTGACGGAACGGCCCGCCCGAAGCCGTCAGCCAAATAAATTTCACTTCGTTGTGCGCGCCCACGCGCAGGCACTGGTGCACGGCGTTGTGCTCGCTGTCGATCGGCAAAATCGGCACCTTGCGCTCGCGCGCGGCAGCCGTCAGGATCTCGCCGGCTGCCACCATGCACTCCTTGTTGGCCAAGCCCACCGGCTTTCCGGCCAGGATTGCCGCGTGCGTCGCCTCCAGCCCCGCCACGCCCACAATGGCCGAAACCACAAAATCCGCTTCATGCAGCGTTGAGCAGGCGATGGTGCCCCCGGTGCCATGCACCGCTTCGATCCCGCTCACTCCGTCTTGGCGCAACCGCCTGGCCAGTTCCCCGGCCAATTCCTCCGTTGCCAGAGAAATCATCTTCGGCCGCCAGCGCTGCGCTTGCGCAAACGCTTCGTCCACATTGCGCCCCGCCGCCAATGCAGCCACGCCGTAGCGCTCAGGGAACTGCTCGACGATGGAGAGGGTGCTCTGTCCGATGGAACCTGTCGAACCGAGAATGGCGAGTCGTTTCAAAACAGCTTCTAGCCTCTAGCTTCTAGCCACTAGCTTTTGGAGGTGCTGAAGAATAGGATTTCACATTCTGCGCCGGTCCATCCCATTGAGCGGCATCAGTCCGCGGCTCACCAGGCGCTTCAGGCCTTTAGCTACAAGCTAGGAGCTAATAGCTGGAAGCTGCTTTTCAAAACCTCTGATGAATCACCTGCGCATACCACAGCACCGGGGCGGCCAGCAGCAAAGCATCGATGCGGTCCAGCACGCCGCCGTGTCCGGGTAGCAGGCTGCCTGAATCCTTCATTCCCGCCGACCTTTTCAGCGCCGACTCCGCCAGGTCGCCCACCTGTCCGGCCAGGTTGATGATCACCGCCAACAGCAGCCAGTACCAAAGCTCGTTCGGATACGAAATCACCGCCGAGGGGCACACGCGCTCCATCCAGGCAAATACACCCGAGTTCCACGGCGCCTGCAGCAGATTGGCCAGCCCGACAAGTGCCCAGGCCATCAGCACGCTCCCGACCACTGAGGCAACTGCTCCCTCCCAGCTCTTTCCGGGGCTCAGCTTCGGCGCCATCTTATGGCGGCCCCATGCCCGGCCGAAATAATATGCCGAGGTGTCGCCGGCCCACACCGCGAATAGCAGCAGCAACAGGAGCGAAGGGCCGTTCTCCTGAGCGCGTAACGTGGGCAGGGCAAGCAGCGCCAGGCCGGTGTAAAGCAGGCAGAAGATCGCCGCCGCGGCAGACGCAATCACCGCCTCAACCGGCTTGAAGAACGTGCAGTACACGAGCAGGCCCAGTCCCAGAATCCCGAAGAGTCCCGGAATCAAATCGGGCCATTGAAAGTTCACGACAAACAGTGCCGCAAGCGCCACCAGCGTCGCAACCCGCGGCGGATTCGCCCCGCAGCGCTGTGTCAGGCTCATGTACTCCCACCCGGCAAGCAGCGAAACCACGGCAACGGCCAGCGAGAACATCCACTGCCATCGCGGTCCCAGAAACACCAGAACCAGGACGACTGGAATCAGGACGACTGCCGTAAGTACTCGTTTCATTCAGGGTTGAGAATACACTGCCGGGGCGAAACGACACAGGTTACAACGGATCAGGAGTATTGATGAGGAGGTAAACACGTTGGTCCCTCTTGCAGGCCCGAGCGCGGCCGCTGCGGATGAATGGGAATGTTTCCAGTCTCGCACGTTCTCCGCGTCACTAGCTCGCGGCAATCTTTATGCTCTCGAAATCTTCTTCCACCTCGCCGCTGTCTTCGCCAATCCCGCCATAGCGGCGCTCCCGGCGCTGGAAGTCGGCGATTGCCTCAAGCAAATGAACGCCGCGGAAATCGGGCCAGTATCGATCCGTAACAAAAATCTCGGTGTACGCGATCTGCCACAGCAGAAAATTGGAGATTCTCTGCTCACCTGAAGTACGAATCAGCAGGTCGGGATCGGGCATCTGTGCCGTGTAGAGATGGCGGTGAACATCTTCCTCAGTGATGTGGTCGAGGCTCAGGTGCTTGTTCTTCATCTCGGCTGCAAGACCGCGAAATGCGTCCACCAGCTCAGACCGCCCGCCATAGTTCAGCGCCAGCGTCAGTGTTGTGCCGGTATTGCGCGCCGTTGCCTCTTCTGCCCAGCGCATCTTGTCCTGGACTTCAGGCGGCAAATCGTGGGTGCGGCCGATATATCGCATGCGGACGTTGTTTTTCCTCATCCGTTCCAGATTGCTGTCCAGATAGGTCTTCAGCAGGCGCATCAGAAAGTTGACCTCTGCGCGCGGCCGCCGCAGGTTGTTTTCCAGTGAAAATGCGTAGAGCGTCAACCAGGGTAAATTGATCCGCGACGCGGTCTCCGTCACCAACTGCACGGCCTTGGCGCCCTGCTGGTGGCCCACAAAGCGCTTGAGCGACCGGCGCCCGGCCCAGCGGCCGTTCCCGTCCATGATGATGGCCACATGCTGAGGCAGGCGCTCCGGCTTCAGCGCAGCGTATACAGCCCGCTCCTCCGCCGACAGCTCATTGACGCGCGACGCTGGAGATGGAGATAAGGACTCGCCTCTAGGTTGCATTTACGGTTTCCACGCGGGAGCCCACAGGGCATCCCCAAGTGGCGCCGACGGCGTTCACGCTCGATAGGACCGAAGGGTTCGAAAACGCGCGAACGAAACTCCGGCCGGTATAAAACCTGCCCGCGGCCGGATCCGAGGAGTCACACCATCGACCGTAGCACAAGCCACCAAGGGCCGCAATTACCCTGGGCGCCGCTGGAAAGACCCGGCCGCCGGCGCGCTGAATTGCCGTTGTCCGGGACGAGATTCTGTGTGTTTGCCGCCCTATGCTGAACGCCGCCGGCCCATCGCCGAATCTCGCACCGCACCCAGCAGGAGCGTCCGGTGCAATGAGTCCAGATGCGGCAGCAGCGAGGCGATCTCTCCAAGGAACGGATCGTTCAGGATGGACGTAACTTCTTCTTCGCGCCGGCTGCGAGCGTCGCGAACCAGCATGCGCACATCGACGCCGAGGGCCCCGGCCAGCCGTTCCAGCGATCCCAGCGTGGGAATTGCCTTGCCATTCTCGATTTTGGAGATGTAGGTCCGCGGCACCTGCATCCGCCCAGCCAACTGGCGCTGGCTCAAATGGCGCGCGCGGCGCATCTCGCGCACCTGCACGGCAACCTGCAGGCCGGCCCGCTCGCCATCCGGCGCCGGCTGGCTGCTCACCAGTTGCGGCGCCAAAGGCAGAGGCTCCTCGTTATCGAGGGGACGCCGGCACTTTCTGCATAGGGAATTGCTGGTTCTATACTGCATCAGTCTGCAGTAATCACACCGCACCACTTCGCGTGTTTCCACGCTGACCAAGGTAGTCGCCATCGGGATGCGCGGAGTGCCAGAGCTTGGACCCCGAGGGTGCATGGTTGCACCACATCTGGTGCTACTGTCGAGGATGTGAACCATAACTGTCAAGTAGAAATTTAGGGACAAACCGAACAAAGCCCCACGAGTCCCCAGAAAACCCTACAGAAAACGAACCAGAATCGTCAACAGGAGATTTCAATGAATGGATCTCAACCGCAATTCAGGCGCGAACAGGCCTGGCAACTGCTCACCGAGTGGACCCAAAGCGAGAGCCTGCGCAAGCACGCTCTCGCCGTGGAGGCCTGCGTAGTGGCATGCGGCGAGCGGGAGGCTGAGAGGCTTGCGCTTGACGGCCAGGCCCGCGCCTCGCTTCTGGAGTTGTATTCCACCACGGCGCTGCTCCACGACTTCGACTACGAGCGCCACCCCACGGCCGAGGAACACCCATTCGTCGGCGTCCGCGAGCTGGAGCGACTTGCGTGGCCCGAGGAGCTGCGCACCGCCATTCTCGGCCACGCGCAATACTCCGGCGTTCCACGCGCATCACACCTGGCCAGGGCCCTCTTCGCGTGCGATGAGCTGGCCGGCTTCCTCACCGCCTGCGCGCTCGTCAAACCGTCAAAGTCGATCGTGGATGTCGAGGTTCCAAGCGTGAAGAAAAAGATGAAGGACAAAGCCTTCGCCCGTGGCGTGCACCGCGAAGACATCGTGCAGGGCGCTGCCGAACTTGGCGTCGACCTCGACGCTCATATTGCGTTCTGCATTGAAGCAATGAAGAAGAAGGCAGGGAAACTGGGATTGTGACCAGAAGCACGATGATAGCGCGCTGCCTCACCTATACTGCTGCACATGAAAAAGCTTGTGACCTGTCTGTTATCGGTCGAGCTTTTGTCTCCGGCACTTGCTAAAGGTCCTCCGCCAGCAGCCGTGCCTGAAAGCACTCCAAAGATCATCAAGTTGCCATCGGCCTCTTACCCCCCGATCGCTTTGGCGGCGCGCGTCTCCGGGCGTGTTGAATTGAGTATTAAGCTAGGGTCGGACGGCACCGTTGAATCTGTGGAAGTCGTCGGCGGCCCAGCAATGCTCAGATCGGCTGCAATCGAGAGTGCTCGTCAGATGCAATTCGAGTGCAACGGCTGCACGCCTGGTGCCAGACAATTCAAACTCTCTTTCAGCTATGAACTCATCGGCGGGTATTTTTGCGACGCGCCTGACAAGTCCTACCCAAGAGTCTCCGAGGCAAGTGGAATTGTTACGTTCACCGGCCAACCTTCCGGAACTTGCGACCCAGTTGCGACGCGGGTTCGCGCTGCGAAATGTCTCTATTTGTGGAGGTGTGGCTGGCGATAGCCCTCGGGCTGGTTCTAATCATCTGGCATGCAAACTACCTCCGCCAGTGGCCATCCCCGATGATCTTTTTGGCCCCAATTCTTCCGTTGTACCGGTAAAGCCAGCACTCCAACCTGCGCCCGTCGCTCAACTCCACCATTTGCCGCTCGCGGACAAACTCGCTCGAACCATGCGCTTTTGGATCAAAACCCTCATAGCCATCAAGCAGCCCCAGGAAGTTCTTATCCTCCGGCAACTCCATCACCGTGCCGGCAATTCGGCTCTTCGCGCGAGAATCAGGCACCGCGCCGGGATAGCGGCCCAGATCGTACAGCGCGCCGCGCACGAAACCCTCCCCCACCGGCCGCAGCTTTGCGGCTAGTGCCGCGACTCCCGCCGGTGCGCGCCCCGGCTGCAATGTGCCGTACGCAAAGAGATATTCGCTCATTTTAGCGGTATGCTTGACAAGGGTCGCTTCCCGGCCCCCAATATCGTCCAAATCCATGGAGGTCCCTGCGTATGAGATCCCCCGTTTCGCTCGCAGGCGTTCTTTGCGTCGTCGCTATTCTGTCCGCGCTACTCTCGTTTCAGCCAGCTCACGCGCAGGATGTCATCACAGTCAATCAATGCCCGAATTCGCCACCGCCTCCGGTCACGCTCCAGATCGACTGCACCCACGTCACCGATCCTTCAGCTAAAGCACTCTGCCGCCCCTTTGCCGAGAACCAGGCCTGCAAGGTCTTCTTCGCCTACCGCAAAATTACAGGGATCAACCTCGAAGATTACTGCCCCACTTTTACCTACACGCTTTACGACAAGAATCAGTGGCCGAAGGAGCTCGGCGACGCAGGTGGTTTTTCACGGCGGTGTGGCGCCGATCTCATGACGGATGGCATCATCCAATCCAGCATCGGTCCTTACGACGTGCACGAGATCCTGCACGTGTATCAGGATAATGTGCTCGGCGCGCTGCCCGACGGGCATATTCTCTTTGGTCCCGCGATGGCCGAAGCGCAGCGCCTGATCGGCGACAGCAAGAGCTACTGGAACACGATGGGGCGCATGAAGGTTCAAGTTGCCCGCACGACTGACGCACAGTACGCAGGACTTTCGCCGGATGCAAGCTGCGTCAAGGCCGAGTTTTATATCGAAGACAGCCTGTATGTGAAAGACATCCACAACGTGGAGCTGTTCTACCGCAAGCTTGAGCGTGGTGGCACCAAAGACACGGCCGGCCGCCAGGCGCGCTTCAATCGCATGTTCGACGCCGTGTCAGGAGGAACGGCGCGGCCCTACCTTCTCGCCCACGGCTGTGCTCCGTTTTAGTCCGCCGAGCGGATTTCCGCGGTCCTCCAGCCCTAGGTCCCTGCCTTTTCGTTCCCGTGTTCGCGTGTTCCCTCGATCCCCGTCTTTCGCAATTCGGCAACGATTTCCCTCGCCGCCGCTCGCGCGTCCGCTTCTTTGTCCGGCGGAAAGCTGATTGCGCCTACCCGCGCGTGCCCGCCTCCACCATAGCGCTCGCAGACCTGCGCCAGGTTCACCATCTTCACCGGGTCGGCTTTCGTCCACGGATTCGATCCCACCGCGACCTTCGTCCGAAAACTCGACTTCGACAACCCGATCGAATAGGTTGCATTGGGATACAGGTAGTACGGGATAAACTTGTTGAACCCTTCCAGCGGGTGGTCCGTGATATCGAAGAAGATCGTCCCGTCGCGCTCTTGCGCACGGCTGCGGATGAGTTCGATCGCCTGCCCGTGGCGCTCGAGCAGCGGCGGCAGCAAGGGCGCCACAAAGGGCTGATTCAAAATCTCCGCGAGCGGCATCTCCGTCAGCAGCGGAATCAGTCGCGGGATGAATGCCGGATCCTGCGTGGCCTCGATGATCAGCGTGAGCTTCATCGCCGGCGCAGCCATCTCCACCGCAGCTTCAGGGCTTTCGTACTGCGCTCCGTCCACAATATCGGCCCAGTGAATCAGCTCCGCGACGGGTGCGGTGTCGAAGCCGTAGCGCGTCGAGGCAATGTGCGCCAGAAAGCTTGTGCACGAAGTGTAAGTTGGGTCAAAGAATTTACGCGCAGCGCACTTCGGATCGCGCTGGCACGCAAGGAAATTCTCGTGATCCTGCGGCGTCAGGAACGCTGATTGGTGGTGATCGAACCACCACGTAATCCGCGGCGAGGCCGAGTATTTGAAATCCACAATCGCATTCTCGTCACCGGTAAACTGCGCCTCGTCAAAGAGTGCGCCCGCACGATGCACGAGCCCGTGGTTGTCGTAGCTTGCCTCCGGCGCAATGCACTCCCGATGAAATCGCGTAAACAGCGATGCCGAGCAAGCGCCGTCAAAACATTTGTCGTGATAGAAGACGCGAACCCGCAAAATCGGCATCCTCCTGCCGCCAAGACTTGAAAAAGTGGAACTGTACAGCATCAAGGCCCCGGCCCATTGTGTCAAGGCGCGCGTCCCATGCGGGACGTCCATGCCTCTCATCTATTGAACAGTGCAGGCTTTGCAAATCAAACGCGGTGCTCCCGACCACAGGTCTGCGTGCGGCCCATCGTGTACCCTCAAAAAAGCCACCCCGAATGACCACGGCCGATGCTCATGCTCGTTACCCGCTGACCCAGGGCGTCAACCCGTGGCTAGTCACGCTATCAGTCATGCTTCCGACATTCATGGAAGTACTCGATACAGCGATTGCGTCGGTGGCCTTGCCCTACATCGCCGGCTCGCTTTCGGCCTCCAACTCCGAGGCAACGTGGGTCCTCACCAGCTATCTCGTCGCCAACGCCGTCATTCTGCCCGCCTCGAATTGGTTTGCCCGGCGCTTTGGCCGCAAGCGCTTCTTGCTCACCTGCGTCATCATCTTCACGGTCGCTTCGTTCTTCTGCGGTGCGGCCCCGTCTCTTGCTGTCATTCTGCTGGCCCGCGTGATGCAGGGCGCGGGCGGCGGTGCGTTGCAGCCGCTGTCTCAATCCATCCTGCTTGAAAGCTTCCCCATCCAAAAGCGGTCAATGTCCATGGCCGCATACGGCCTGGGCATCGTCATGGCTCCCGTGCTTGGCCCCACGCTCGGCGGCTGGCTCACCGATACCTTCAGTTGGCGCTACGCCTTTTACATCAATATTCCCGTCGGCATCCTCGCCGTCATCATGATCACCCGCTTCGTTCACGATCCGCCCTACATCAAGCACGCCAAGGTCAGCGCGTTCGACAACATCGGATTCGGTCTCCTCATTGTCTGGACCGGCTGCCTCCAGGTCGTCCTCGACAAAGGCCAGGAGGATGACTGGTTCGGCGCCATCTGGGTCCGCTGGGCGGTCGCCGCGCTCATCATCGCCTTCCTCCTTTGGGTCTGGCGGTCGTGGGCGAACCCCAAAGGCCTCGTCAACTTGCACGCACTCAAAGATCACAACCTCCGTACCGGCTGCATCATGATCGCCCTCCTGGGCATGTGTCTCTACATCACCATCGCCATCCTGCCCCTCTACTACCAGGAGATTCTCGGCTACACCGCGTTCACCGCGGGCCTGGTTGTCTTTCCTCGCGGCGTCGGGTCATTCATTGGCTCGCCGGTCATCGGCATCCTCGGCTCGCGCATTGACAACCGCAAGCTCCTCTGCGCCGGTTTTATTGGCTTCGCTGTCTGTGCCTATATCTTCAGTACGGTCGACCTCGACATCGGCCCCTACACGCTCTTGTTTCCCATCACCCTCACTGGTTTCGCGCTCAGCTTCGTCTTTGTTCCGCTCGCCACCATGACCACAGCGACCATCCCCAACCGGGAAATGGGAAACGCGACAGGCATCTTCAACATGCTGCGCAACATCGGTGGATCTGTCGGCATCGCCATGGCGACCACTGCGCTCATTCGCCGCGCCGCCTTCCACCAGAGCTACCTCGCCGCCAATCTCGTCCCTTCCGGCGCCGTCCTGCAGCAGAAATCCTCGATGATTGCCGCCTACCTCAGTCACCAAATCGGGCCGCCCGGCGCGCGTCCCGGATCCTTCGGCTTGCTCTATGGGCTCATGCAGCAGCAAGCCGCCATGCTCGCCTATGTCGACGTCTTCCGCTGGACTGCCGTTCTCGCCCTCGTTTGCGCCGCCTGTACCTGGATGTTCAAAAAGCCACAGAAGCACTCCAGCCCGCCGCCCGGCGCGCACTAATTTCAGTCGGTATAAGGATGCGTGTGACCTGCGTATATCGGTGCCCCCTCGTGCACTTCATCCCCGCTCAAGCACCTTTTGTCACTATCCCCCGTCCAATTTGCTAACAACAACTTCGAGCCGCCGTATCATTCCCCACAGAGGTCGCCATGCAATCCCTGCTTCAGGACATCCGCTACGGCATCCGGTCGCTGGCTCACTCTCGCCGGTTCACCATCGCCGCCATCCTCACCCTCGCCCTCGGCATCGGCGCCAACACCGCCATGTTCAGCGTCATCCACTCCGTGCTTCTCGAGCCGTGGCAAATCAAGGATCCCTCGCGCGTCCTCATCGTTTTTGAGCGCCAGGCAAACGGCAACATCAACAACTTTTCCACGCAGGATTTTCTCGACTGGAAACAGCAGGGCGGTCTGCTTGCACAAATGGCCGCGCACGTTGCGTGGCAATTCAACCTGAGCGCAGCCGGCCAGCAGCCTGAGCGCATCAACGGTGTCAAAGTTTCGCAGGATTTTCTCCCCGTACTCGGCGTCCGTCCCTTCAGGGGACGCTTTTTTTCTCCGGAAGAGGACACAGCCGGCGGTCCTCACGCCGTCATCATCAGTTACACGCTTTGGAAGAATCGCTACAAATCCAATCCTGCCATTGTTGGCACGGCCATCTCGCTCGACAGTACTCCCTATACGGTTGTCGGAGTCATGCCGCAAGGCTTCAATGGTTACGCCGGCCAGGATCTGTTGTGGACACCTCTGCAATTGAGCCGCGATGGCGGCATCGGCTCCTCATCGAACATTCACTGGCTTCTCGGATTCATACGCCTGCCCGCTGGCCTGAGCCAAAAGCAGGCGCAGGTCGAACTCAACGCCATCGCCGATCGTCTGCACCACGACAACCCGACCGCCGGCCTCGGCTTTGGTGTCGACCTTGAAACCATCACCAGCGCGTTTTCCGGCAATGTTCAGCCCGCCCTGGTCATGCTCATGAGCTGCGTTGGCTTGGTCCTGCTCATCGCCTGCGCCAACGTGGCCAACCTCCTCCTCGCTCGCGGCGCGGCTCGCCGGCGCGAGATCGCGGTCCGTACCTCACTCGGCGCATCCACTGTTCGCATCATGCGCCAACTCCTTACCGAGAGTATTTTGCTCGGGCTTATCGGCGGCCTGGCCGGCATCGGCGTTGGCTTCGCGGCGCTGCGCCTGGTTCTCGCACTTCATCCGCCTGCCGTCCCCCGCATGGACGCCGTCTATATCGACCTCACCGTCCTCGGCTGCGCGCTGCTTGCCTCGCTGTTCGTCGGGGTTCTCTTCGGTCTTGCGCCGGCCATCAGCGCCGTGCGTGGCAACGTGAATGATGGCCTTCGCGAGCGCGCCGGATCTTTTTCACGCGGATTTGCGATTCAGCGCGCTCTGCTCGTCATCGTCGAAACCGCGCTAGCCTGCATCCTTCTCACCGGTACCGGCCTCGCCCTATCCAGCCTCTGGTCTATCCGCAACGTCGATCTCGGCTTCAATCCCGCCAGCGTCCTCACCTTCCGCATCGCTGTGCCCGGCACTCTCACCGGTCCGCAAATCACCGAGTTCTATCGTCAAATCGCCGACCGCGTTCGTACCATTCCTGGCGTCGACTCGACGGTCATCGCGCGCAATCTGCCCTTCAGCGGCGGAGATCCATCCATGCCCATCACCGTCGATGGCAGGAATCCTGCGCCCGTCCAGGGCGAACTCGTCACTCGTTATCGCGCCGTCGGTGAGGGCTACTTCCATACCCTCCAGATTCCCCTCATCCAGGGACGCGACTTCGACAATGGCGACAGCGCTTCTTCCCCCTTCGTGGCCATCGTCAGCCAGTCGCTTGCCCAAAAATACTGGCCCGGCGAAAGCCCCATCGGCAAACGTCTCAAACCCAACTTCAAGGGCAGTTCCTGGTGCACCGTCGTTGGCGTTGTGGCCGACGTCCGCCACTGGGGCGCTGATGTTGCCATTGAACCCACGGCCTACTACCCCTACACGCAGATTCCCGACAGCATTCGCTCGCTGCTCGAGGCCAACATGAGTCTCGCCGTCCGCAGCAGCCTTCCGGAGCGCTCCGTGCTGCCATCGATCCGCGCCGCCGTCTCCCAGGTCAGCAGCACCACGCCCATCTACAGCGTCGAATCGATGTCCGGGTTGGTCGCCGACGCCGGTGCACTGCGGCGCTTCGATCTTTCTCTACTCGACATCTTCTCCGTGCTTGCGGTCCTGCTCGCCGCGGTGGGCGTTTACGGTGTTACCGCGTACTCGGTATCGCAACGCACGCGAGAGATCGGCGTTCGCATGGCGCTTGGCGCGCTCCGCCGCGACGTCCTCCGCCTCATTCTTGGCCAATCCGCGCGTCTCGCTCTCGCCGGTGTCCTCATCGGCGTTCCTGCTGCCATTCTGCTGCGCCGCCTGATGGCGAGCCTGCTTTACGGCATCGGCGAAAATAACCCGCTGGTTCTTGCCGCGGTTCCCATTGTCATGATGCTCGTCGTCCTGCTTGCCTGCTACGTTCCCGCGCGCCGGGCCGCAGGCATCGATCCCCTCCGTGCCCTCCGCGAAGAATAGATCCACCCTGCCGGGGAGACTACCGTTACTGGACGCACACTGAGACTCGCTGTGTCAGTTCACAGCGGTTGGGACTCGCTCCCACCTCTCAGCCTGGGCCCACGAAGATTCTCCGCGAGACAACTGACCACAATCCCCTTGCCTCCAACCCTGCGAGCGCTTATCTGCTGTTGCAGGTTCCCGCGTTTAAAAATCAGGCAGGGGCGGGAGGTTTTCGCGATTTCCCTCCCTTGCCGGCGGCGAAGGAGAATCGCACTGGCAGCCGTCGGACCCTGCCTGTAACCCTGAGCTTACGCGGCTTTCCCATCGTCTTCGCGTCCACGCGCGCACATGCGGAACTCGCAGTACCGAATCCGTAACAGGCCGTAAACCCACTGTTGTCGCAGCGCCCTTTTTCAAAGCAACCAGCCGCCTGCATCTTGCCTCAAATCTTGCAAGGGCACGCGTGTGCCGACCCCGGCCACACGATATTTCCAAAATATCTATTTCTGGTAAAGAGTCATGCCACAGCCGTCTCGTGATCTACAGCAAACCGAATCCGCCATCCATACTGTGCTTGAAAGCCTGATCGACAGCCAGGAGGCTCTCGTCGCCATCGGTGAAAAGCTTGAAGACCGAAATCTGAAGTGCTTTTTCCTCACAGAATCGCTCACCCGCGCTCAGTTTCGCGGCGAACTGGAATCGGTCCTCAACCAGGAGGGCATCAGCAACCTGCGCGAAAGCGGCACAACTGCGGGAGCTTTGCACCGCGTCTGGGCCAGGCTGAAATTCAAGTTAGGCGGGGGCGATCACACTTTGCTTGTCACCGCCGAGCAGGGCGAAGATGCGGCCAGAGAGGTCTACGATAACGCCATCCAGGCAACGCTTCCGCTCCCATTGCGTCAGGTGCTTACCTCGCAAGCCGCGCACATCCAGGAAACGCACAACTTCATGAAGGCCGCACTCGACCGCATCCAATAGCGCGGCAACAGCCGGGCCGTCGCGCGTTCCAGCCAACTCGCGTGCATCCCGCGCTGAATTCTGAACACGGCAGGTCCCATCACCAAACCAGGGGCGCAAACCTCTTCTGCTCTTCGTCGTATTCCTCAACCCGCCCCGTGAGAATGTCGTAGTACCAGCCGTGAACCGTAAGCCGTCCCTCCGCTATGGCCCGCACCACGGCAGGTTGCGCGAGCAGGTTTTTGCGTTGCGCTACCACGTTGCCGCGGATCAGCGCTGCCAGCTCAGCGCCGTCGCCATCGGCCGCATTCAGCGGCTGCTTGTGCGCAAATGCCGACTCCACGTGCTCCAGCCACCGCCGCGCTTTGGGCAGATTCTCCAGGCTCTTCGTGTCGAGCGCTGCTTTCATGGCACCGCAGTCCGAGTGTCCACACACGATCGCGTGCCTCACTTTCAGCACATCCACTGCGTACTCGATGGTCGCCGTTACTCCGTCCACATCCTGGTTGCTGACGGGCACCACGTTTCCAATGCTGCGCGAAATGAAGAGATCGCCCGGCTCGGTTCCCAGAATCAGGTCCGGCAAAACGCGAGAGTCCGCACAGGTAATGAACAGCCACTGGGGCGACTGTCCTTCCGCCAAAAGATGAAAGTGACTCTTCTTTGCCGGAAATACATCGGCCAAAAAGCGCTTGTGCCCCTCAATCAGTCTTTTCATTTTCGCCCAACGTCTCCCATGCGCTTCCGGCAACCCGCATGCCCATCTTGCTCATGCGCAGCGCGTCCTTCGACAGCCTAACGCACCGGGCGGGCTCATCGCGTCACTGGTCCAGGTGCGACAATCCTTGTCAAGAGGAATCAGCCACAATGCTTCGTTCAGAAAGTCTCTTGCGTCCCGCCATTCTGTTGCTTCTGCTGCTGGCCGCTTCGGCCGCATCCGCGCAAACTGTGGATTCGATCTCGCCCGATCTGCGCGGCCAGGTGGATCGCATCGCCTCGCAAGTCCTTCAAGAAACCGGCGTCCCCTCGGCCTCCGTCGCCGTCGTCCAGCATGGCAAGCTCGTTTACACCCATGCCTACGGGCTTGCGCGCCTGGCCACCGATTCCTCACCAGCCGTTCCAGCCACGCCCGACATGCGCTACTCCATCGGGTCCATCTCCAAGCAATTCACAGCCACGGCGATTCTGCTTCTTCAGGAGCAAGGCAGGCTCTCCCTCGACGATCCCGTCGGCAAATATGTTCCCGGCCTCACGCGCGGCGACGAGGTGACGATTCGCGAGATTCTCTCCCACACTTCCGGTTACCAGGACTACTGGCCCGAAGACTACGTCATGACCACGATGAATCATCCTGAGACTGCGGAGCAGATCATCGACACATGGGCCAAAAAGCCGCTCGACTTCGATCCGGGCACGCAGTGGCAATACTCCAACACCAACTTCGTCATCGCCGGACGCATCGTCGAGGTTGTCTCAGGCGAGCCCTATTGGAATTTCCTCACCGAGCACATCTTCCGACCGCTCGGCATGAAGTCCGCATGGAACTCCGACCAGATCAAGCTCACTCCACCCGACGCGACGCCATATTACCGTCATGCCCTTGGCCCCTTGCGCGTCGCGCCCAACGAGGGCATCGGCTGGATGTTTGCCGCAGGCGAATTGGCAATGACACCGCACGACCTGGCCCTCTGGGATGAAAGCCTGATTGCGCAATCGATCCTCAAGCCTGAGAGCTACAAAGAAATGTTCACCGAAGTAAAGCTGAAAAACGGAAAGGGCACACACTACGGCCTCGGCGTTGAGGTGCGCGATCGCGATGGCCACCGCTCCATCGAGCACGGCGGCGAAGTCTCCGGCTTCGTCTCCGAAAATGAAGTTCTCATTGACTCAGGCGCCGCCGTGGCCGTCCTCACCAACCAAGACGCTGTCAGCGCAGCCAGCACCATCGCTCATCTCGCTGCGCCGCTCGTCGCCGGCTACCCGCTCAGCGCACCCGAACAACAGGCCCTGGATATCTTCCGTGGACTCCGACAGGGCCGCATCGACCGCTCCCTGCTCGCGCCCAACCTCAGCGATTACTTCACGCCCCAGGCCATCGCCGACTTTCAGTCGAGCCTCGCGCCGCTGGGCGAGCCGCTCAGCCTGCACCAGACCCAGGAAGTGCTCCGCGGCGGCATGACCTTTCGCAGCTTTGACATCGTCTATCCAGGGAAGCGGCTGCGGCTCACGACGTATACATATCCCGACGGCAAGCTCGAACAGTATCTGATTGCGCCGGAAGAGTAGGCGGGTCGCACGATCGGAGGGATCTGACAAGCGTGTGATCCCTAGTGACTTTCTGTGTATTATCTGATATAATACTAAAGTACCATTCACTTCCGGAGGCGCCTGTGCGCCTCTCTCACTGGAGAACTCATGGAAAACCAGCTCCGCTCTGTCGAGACTTTTCTTCGAGATTACGAACGCAACGTCATTGCCGGGAATATGCCGGCCCTGCTCGCCCAGTTTGCCGATCCATTTCTGGCGGCTACTCCTCAAGGGACGAAAACCGTAAGCGCCGCTGATTTCGCTCAGGGTCTGCCCGCGCGCAAGCAGCTCTTCGATCGCGTGGGCCGGAACTCCTCGACCCTCGCGGATATTCATACGATTCCTCTGGGTGCGCGATACACGCTGGCGCTTACAAAATGGCGCTTCAGTTTCGCTCAAACTCAAGACAATCCGCAGGACATTCTTGTCGACTCGGCATTCATAGTCGACACCGGCGCCGGAGAATTCAAAATCATCCTCTATATTGCCGGCGATGACGTCATGGCGCTGATGAAGGAGCGTGGCATCCTAAAGAGCTGAGCTGACTTAGAAAAAAGGGTAAGGCCGCGGATTGCCTCCTGGCCTTGCCCTCTTTTTCTGCGCGTAATTTGCGCTCTATCGCGGATCGACGTGCAAGGGGCCGGTGAGCGTCATCATGTCGGCAAACGGTCCAGCCACGCGATCGCCGCTGACCGGTTTTCCGAAGAAATCCGAGTCGATTCCCTTGAACTGGGGCAGCGGTTTCACATCGCCTTTTACTGTGAACGTAAGCTGCAGCGTGTCGGGATCGAGCGATGCCGCAATCTGAGCCATAGTTCCGTTCATATCCCAGCCGCGCTGCTCGCGCCACGATTGCAGATCGTCCCACTCGGGAGGCTCGGGAAACTTCACGCGCAGAATCGGCTGGCCGAAGCCACGCATCCCGCCGAAGCCTGCGGGACTGGGATAGATGTTGCCATCGGCGTCATTCTTGCCGTTATTGAACTCGATCGCCGAGCGGCCAATGCCGAAGAACACGTTTTCGTGTACCTGGAGGTTGTGCACATCGTTGGTGTGGCCGCCGACGGGCCGCGGGCCGTTGATGCCGGAAACCGTGTCGACGCACACCTCGTGACAATTGAGAAAGAGGTTGTAGGCGATGATCACGTTGTTGGTGTCGCGGATGAGGATGCCACCGGTGAGGTCAGAGAAAATGTTGTTGTCAATCTCGTTAGGCACCTCGCTGCCTTCGATGTGAATCGCATGCGGATTCACGTCCCCGGGAATGTCGGCGAAGACATTGCCAGTGAGCCGGTCATTGGCGTTGCCGATATCGAGCCAGATGCCGTTGGCGTGCCGAATATGCCGTACGACGTTGTTGCGGAAGAGCAGATTGTGCGCGGTATGCATCTTGGTGCCGCCCGATTCGGACATCATGGCCGCGCTCTGCCAGCCGACCCACTCGAACAGATTTTTCTCGACGAGCATATTCTGCGGACCACCGGTACCCCCGAGGCCCTCGATGCCACAATAGCGGAAGGTGTTTCCACGCACGATGTCGAAACCGACCGGCTGCGGCGGCCGTGAAGCGCCCCAGTCTTCGTTGCCGACATCGAGGCCCACGCTGTTGGCCCAATCGAAAGTGTCGTCTTCAAAAATGAAGTGATTGCCGCGGTTGACTGAGACCATTCCCCGCTGCGGAACCGGGAAGCCGTTGCCCGCGTGCTCAAACGCGATGCCCTTGACGCGAATGTACGACTGATAGCGCTCGGCCGGGGAATAAACCTGCTCCTCGGTGGTGATCTCGATAGTGTGCTTCGACGGGTCGTCGTCGTTGGCCAGGCGGATGTGCAGCGTCATTCCGTTCATCTCGATCCATACCTTGCCTGCTTCGGGCTGGAACTCTTTGAAGAGCGGCGTCCAGTGGACTTCGGTGAAGTAGTTCATCGAGCGTGGCGAGGGGCCGGCCAATTCCTGCGGCGTCTCTACCGGCTCCAGCGGATGGCCATCGACGAAGACAAGGCCGCGACGCCGGAAGTAGGTGCTCATGTTGTCCTGGGCGTAGCGCAGCCAGGTCTTGTTCCCGAGAACGTTGTCCACCTCGAACGGGTTGTAGCCGGTAGGGAACCACGACGGATCGAGTTTGAGCTCCCACGCCTTCACCGGCTGGTGCGTCGCGGGATCGAAGCCGAAGTTCCAGCCCTCGCTGGGCTTCCAGTCGGTCACAACACGCGAGCCTTTCACCACGACCTTTGCTCCCGGCGCGGCCTCGTAGCTGATCATTGCGTCGGGGCCGGTGCCGCCGCGCGCCGGCTGGATGAACTCGCGATAGACGCCTTCGGCAATCACTACGCGCTCGCCCGGCTGGAGCACCTGCGCAGCATGGTTGATGGTCTTGAAGGGATGATCCTGCGTTCCCGGCCCGTTATCGTCGGCGTTCTTCGCGTTGCAATCAACGTAGTACGTCTTGCTGAAATGCAACGGCTTTTCCCACATGGGAAACTCCGTGCCGTCAGGCAGCGTGGAATTCGAACCCCATCCTGCAGCAGTGAAAAAGCAAAAGAAGGTCAGGCAAATCAGAACCCGTTTCAAAACAGCCTCCCGCCACCCAATGAGTTGAACAAGATCGGCCGGGCGGAGCACAGTCGACTACGCGGTGATGAATTTCCCGGCTGCAAATTTGCGCATTTTCCCGGCGCGCCCATGCTAAATCGGTTTTTCGAGAGTTGTCGAGAGACGGTTGCTAAGTTGTTGGCCACAATCATGCCCGGCGAGGAAAACAAAGGACTGCGAATCGAGGAGCGAGTCTGCGGCCCTGCGACAAAGGCGCACCTCCGGTAAACTGGAACTGTACCCATGTTTGAGAACCTCACCGACAAATTACAGCGAGTCTTCAAGAACCTCCGCGGCCAGGGCACGCTTACTGAAGAGAACATCGCCGAAGCCCTGAAGGAGATCCGCGTCGCCCTGCTCGAGGCCGACGTCAACCTCAAGGTCGTCAACGAGCTCATCGAGCACATCCGCGAGAAGGCCGTTGGAACTGAAGTACTCACCGCGCTCTCGCCCTCCGAGCAGGTCGTCAAAATTGTCCACGACGAACTCGTCGCCCTCCTCGGCAAAGACACCGCGCGATTCAACTTCGCATCCAAGCCGCCGACCGTGATTCTGATGGCCGGCTTGCAAGGCTCCGGTAAAACGACCACCAGCGGCAAGCTCGCCGCGTGGCTCAAGAAGGGTGGTCACCGTCCCATGCTCGTTTCGGTCGACGTGTACCGCCCCGCCGCCCGCGAGCAGCTCAAGGTCGTGGCCAAACAGGTGGAAACCCGCCTCTATGAAGGCGACCAGAAGGGCGAGTCCGCCGGCCCCGCTCTTGTCGAGCGCCTTGCGAAAGAAGCTCGCCGCGAAGCCGTCATCATGGGCTGCGATACGCTCATCGTCGACACCGCAGGCCGCCTGCACATCGATGAAGAACTGATGGCCGAAATGGAGCAGCTCAAAAAGCTCCTCACCCCGCAGGAGATTCTCTTCGTGGCCGACTCCATGACCGGCCAGGACGCTGTGAACTCCGCGCAGGATTTTCATGCTCGTCTCGGACTGACCGGGGTGGTCTTAACGAAGATGGATGGCGACGCCCGCGGCGGCGCGGCCCTGTCTATCCGGCACGTGACCGGCCAGCCCATCAAGTTCATCGGCGTGGGCGAAAAACCCGACGCCTTCGAGCCCTTTCATCCTGACCGCATCGTCGGTCGCATCCTGGGCATGGGCGACATGCTCTCGCTCATTGAAAAGGCCCAGGAAAAGCTCGACCACAGGAAATCCGAAGATCTCGCAAAGAAAGCTCTCCTCGGCGATACGTTCACGCTTGAAGACTTCCGAGAACAGATCGGGCAGATCAAAAAGCTCGGCTCGATGGAAAGTATTTTGAAGATGCTGCCCAACGTTGGTCCCTTCGCCAACATGCAGCAGGCCGCAAGCCAGGTCGACGAGAAGCAGTTCGTCCGTCTCGAGGCCATCATCAACTCCATGACGCCCCGGGAGCGCCGCAATCATGAAATCATTTCTGGCTCGCGCCGCAAGCGCATCGCCACCGGCTCGGGCACCAGCGTGCAGGACGTGAACCAGCTGCTCCGCCAGTACGCGCAAATGGCCAGGATGTTCAAGCAGGTGGGCAAAGGCGGCCTCGCGAAAAGCATGATGCGCGGTGGCTTGACCGGCATGGGCATGGGGCGCCAGCGCTTCGGACGATAGCGGCAGGTGTCAGGGGACGAGTGGTAGGTCGGGGTTTCAACCCCGACACTCTGAGACAATCAATTCTGAATCGTCATCCTGAGCGAGTCGCAGTGGCGACGCGAAGGATATGCGGTTGTCTTTCCAAACTAAGAAACGATTCCATGACCCCCCTCCAGGACCAGCTCGACGAGATCACCGCTAACACGCGCCACCTCGTCCAGCCGGAACGCATGGCCCTGAGCGACCGCGCCGTCGCCGAACTCTTCGCCTCCGGAATCGAGCAGAAAATCCTCCCCGTCGGCGCCACCGCACCCGAATTTACTCTCGCTGACGCCTCCGGCCGCCCGATCAATTCTGCCGACCTGCTGTCCTTCGGGCCCCTCGTCCTCGACTTCTTCCGCGGCCGCTGGTGCCCCTACTGCGTCACAGAGCTCGAGGCCTGGCGCGCCCTGCATTCACGCCTTCGCGAAGCCGGCGTGCTTCTCGCCGCCATCAGCCCGCAAACCAGCCGCCAGAGCGACTTCATGGTCGGGCAGCACTCGCTCCCGTTCCCCGTCCTCAGCGACCCCGGCTGCGCCCTTGCCGAAAAGTTTGGCCTCGCCTACACCGTACCCGACTACCACCGCGCCTACTACCGCTCCATCCTCGTCAACATTCCGTTCCTCAACGGCGACGACTCCTGGCGCCTGATCCTGCCTGCCACCTACGTCCTTGCCCGCGACCGCCGGGTCCTCTACGCCCAGGCCTTCGCCGACTTCCGCGTCCGCCCCGAGCCTGAAGAGGTCCTCGAAGCAGCCCTGGCAGCTGTCAAGCATTAGCTGCCGGACCTGGTCTCCCGCAAAAAACGCCCGAATAGGCCCAAAATTGCATCCCATTTAGGGCATTTGCATCAAACAAGTTGACAGTATCTCACTCAATCTGGCATTCTGCCTCGTTGAGTCCATTTCTTTAACCAGGTAGGAAACCACTATGTCCAAAATGATCGGTATTGACCTCGGCACCACCAATTCGTGCGTTGCCGTCCTCGAGGGCGGAGAGCCCAAAGTCATTGCAAATGAAGAAGGTGCGCGCACAACCCCCTCCGTCGTCGGCTTCACCAAGAGCGGCGAGCGGCTCGTGGGCCAAGTCGCCAAGCGTCAGGCGATTACCAACCCCGAGAACACCATCTTCTCCATCAAGCGCTTTATGGGCCGCCGTTACGACGAAGTGACGGACGAGATGAAGATGGTCCCGTTCCGGGTGGTTAAGCAGGGCGATCACGTGGCCGTTGTAGCCCAGGGCAGGGAATACACCCCACCCGAAATCTCCGCCATGATTCTGCAAAAGCTCAAAAAGTCTGCGGAATCCTATCTTGGCGAGTCGGTCAACGAGGCCGTGATTACCGTCCCGGCCTACTTCAACGACGCGCAGCGCCAGGCCACCAAGGACGCGGGCAAGATTGCCGGTCTCGACGTGAAACGTATTGTCAACGAGCCCACGGCGGCTGCCTTGGCCTACGGCCTCGACAAAAAGAAGGACGAGACCATTGCCGTCTATGACTTCGGCGGCGGCACATTCGATATTTCCATCCTCGAGGTAGGCGAGGGCGTCATTGAGGTCAAGGCGACCAACGGCGACACCCACCTGGGCGGCGATAACCTCGACCAGCGCATCGTGGACTGGCTCATCACTGAGTTCAAGCAGGAGCACGGTCTCGATCTCACCTCGAAAGGCAATGAGATGGCTCTGCAGCGCCTGAAGGACGCCGCGGAGAAGGCCAAAATCGAGCTCTCGACCACCCTTGAAACCGAAATTAACCTGCCCTTCATCACCGCCGACGCGTCCGGTCCCAAGCACCTGGTCCGCAAGCTCACTCGGGCCAAGCTCGAGCAGTTGGTTGAAGACCTGATCGAGCGTTCGGTCGATCCCTGCAAGCGCTGTATGACCGATGCAGGCATCACGGCGAGCCAGATCAACGAGGTGGTGCTCGTGGGCGGCCAGACCCGCATGCCCAAGATTCAGGATCTTGTGAAGAAGCTCTTCGGCAAAGAACCGCACCGCGGCGTCAATCCCGATGAGGTCGTTGCCGTGGGCGCGGCCGTGCAGGCAGGCGTGCTCTCCGGGGACGTCAAGGATCTGCTGCTGCTCGACGTCACTCCGCTCACCCTGTCAATCGAGACGCTGGGCGGCGTGGCCACGCCGATGATTCCGCGCAACACAACCATCCCGACCAAGAAGACTGAAACCTTTTCCACGGCAGCCGATTCGCAGACCGAGGTTGAGGTCCATGTGCTGCAGGGCGAGCGGCCGATGGCAGGGCAGAACCGCACCCTGGGCAAGTTCAAGCTGGGCGGCATTCCGCCGGCGCCGCGCGGCATCCCGCAAATCGAGGTCACCTTCGACATCGATGCCAACGGCATTCTCAACGTGACCGCCAAGGATATGGCCACCGGCAAGGACACGCGCATCACCATCACCTCCAGCTCCGGCCTCTCGAAGGAAGAGGTGGAGAAGATGGCGAAGGAAGCCGATGCCCACGCCGCCGAGGACAAGGAGCAGCGCGAGCAGATCGAAGCCCGCAACTCTCTCGACAGCCTCGTCTACAACATCGAGAAGATGCTGAAGGAGAGCGGCGACAAGGTGGCTGGGGCCGATAAGACCGATGTCGAAGCGGCGCTGGCTGACGCCAAAAAAACGATCGAGGGTTCGCCCACCACGGCGCAACTGAAGTCGGCGAACGAACGGCTCACCCTCGCCAGCCACAAGTTGGCCGAGGCTCTCTACAAAGCCAGCACGCCGCAAACAGGCCCTGCACCCGGTCCAACAACCGCGGACGCGCCGCCCGCCGGCGAGCAGAAGAAGGATGGCGAAGTCATCGACGCCGAATACGTCGACGTCGACGAGAAGAAGTAAGGACGGCATTATCAAGAAATGGGGTGCCCCATCCTGAACGCGCTCTTTGCGTTTAGTGTGGGAGAGCAAGAAGGCGGAAACCTTCGGGGTGGGCGACTTCAAGTCGCCCACCCCAACTCGTAGCTCTCCACAGTCGCTGTCATCCTGAGCGACGAGCGAAGCGAGGAGTCGAAGAAATCCGAGGTTGTGGTTCTCGACGATCAGAAGGTAGTCGAATGGGTCTGACAGGCAACGGATGTGATTCTACGAGTGCCTTCAGAAAATTGACGAGAAATTGGAATTGAAAATGCGGTGAGTCTGTCTTTAGGCAGTAGAGGAGTGGGAATATAGAAGGAAGAAATGCCGACCAACGCCAACAAAGACTATTACGCCACGCTCGGCGTCAAGAGAACAGCCACGCCGGAGGAAATCCGCAAGGCCTTCAGGAAAGCTGCGCGCAAATACCACCCCGACGTGAATCCGGGCGACAAAAAAGCCGAGGAGAAGTTTAAAGAGATCTCCGAGGCCAATGACGTCCTGAGTGACGAAAAGAAACGCAAGGTCTACGACCAGGTCGGCTTTTACTCTGACCAGATTGACCCCGCGCAGGCCGAAGCCTACGCGCGCCAGCAGCGCTCGGGTGGCCAGCAGCCCCCCATCGACTTTGGCGGTTTCGACTTCAATGGTTTCTCCGGTGGCGGCTATCCCGGCCAGCAGGAGAGCGCGGGCGGCTCCGGCTGGGGCAGCTTCAAAGACATCTTCTCCGGCATCTTTACCGGTGCGCAGCATCCCCAGGCGCCGCGCGGTCCGCAGTCCGGGAGCGATCTCGAGTATCAGGCCACGGTCGATTTCTGGTCGGCCATCCGCGGCGGCCAGGCGCGCATCCAGATCAACCGCCAGGAGACTTGCCCCGCCTGCCACGGACAGGCTCACGTCGGCGGCACCATCACCTGCCCGGAATGCAACGGCACCGGCAAGGTGACGCAAATGGGCGGTCGCATGAAATTTAACATCACCTGCCCACGCTGCAACGGAACAGGGAAGATCGAGAACGATTGCCCCAGCTGCCACGGTGAAGGTACCGTCACGCGCACGGAGACCGTGGAATTTCGCATCAAACCCGGCACGCGCGACGGCCAGCGCATCCGCCTGCAGGGGAAAGGTAACGCCGGCGTCAATGGCGGCTCGCCGGGCGACCTGTTTCTCATCGTGCGCACCGGCACGCACCCGGTCTTCACGCGCCAGGGCGACGATATTCTCCTCACCGTGCCGGTCACTGTGGCTGAAGCTTCGCTGGGCGCCAAGGTTGAGGTGCCCACTATTGACGGCCGTGCGCAGTTGAAGATTCCGCCGGGAACGCAAAACGGCCAAAAGCTGCGTATGCGCGAACGCGGCGTTGAGAACGCGCAGCATCCCGGCCAGCGTGGCGACGAGATTGTCACAGTTTCGGTTGCGGTGCCGCATTTGAATGACGAGCGCAGCCGCGAGATCATGCGCGAACTCGGCCGCCTCAACCCCGACGACCCGCGCAAGGCTCTGTTCGACAAGATGTGAAGAGCAGGGACCAAGGGGCCAGGGGAAAAAGGGATCAAGAAGACCAAATGGACTGGCGCGAGCTTTCAGTTGGTTCGAACCGCGCATGATTGCTTTGGAACACGACGATGGCGACAAAACGCAAATCCAAAGGCGCCTACATGATCTCGGCCGTAGCCGAGATGTACGAAATCCACCCGCAAACCCTGCGCCTCTACGAGCGTGAGGGGCTGCTCAAGCCCTCGCGTACCGAGGGCAACACGCGCCTCTACACCGATGAAGACCTCGAGCGCCTGGAATTCATTCTCAACCTTGCCCGCGACCTCGGCGTCAACATCGCCGGTATCGCCATCATCCTGCAAATGCGCGAGCGCATGGAAGAGATGAACCGCCAGATGCAGAGTTTCGTGGAGCACGTGCGCAGCGAAATGCTTTCCCGCTTCCAGCAGGCCGCGCCCAATGCCTCCGCCGCCATCGTCCCCATCCGCAAGCCCGTCACTCCGCCCCGCAACGCGTCGCCGCGCAAACCGTAGCTTAACTGCATCCGCCAACTCGCCGACTTTCGAGGTGCCCCATCCGAGCTCCGCTTGAGTGGGGTAAGCAAACTTGCTCCCTGCTCCCTTGCTCCCCGCTCCCTTGCTCCCTCATTCCTCCGCTCCCTCGTTATCCTGTTACCAGCATGCCCTACGTCCTCCTAGGCCTGGCCGTCTTCGGCCTCATCACCTCCACGGTCTTTGCCGGCATTGTGCTGTGGGCGGTTCCGGGCTACCTGCGCGAGCGTCGCAATGCCCTCGTCCAGCTGGCGGCTCGTCCCAGCTTCACGCCGCCGCTTTCGCTCTTCAAGCCCCTGCGCGGAACCGACCCCGGCCTCGAATCCTACCTCGAAACCTTCTTCACCCAGGACTACCCTGAATACGAAATCCTCTTCTGCGCCCGCGACGAAAACGATCCCGGCCTCGCCACCGCCCACCGCGTCGCCGCTCGTCATCCGCGCATATCCGTTAAGTTTCTTTCCACCGGCGGGCAGCCCGACTACATCAACGACAAAGTCATCTCTATGGAGAAAATGGAGGCCGAAGCGGCGCACGGCATCATTGTCATCAGCGACAGCGATGTTCGCGTCTCGCCGGATTATCTTCGCGCCGTGGCCCTCCCCTTCGCTGACGCTCGCGTTGGCGCCATGTGCTGTCTCTATCGCGGCGTCGCCGCAGAAGGTGGCCTCTGGGCGCGCCTTGAAGCGGTCGGCATGTCCGTCGAGATGTCAGCAGGGGTCCTCGCCGCCCGCGCCATGGAAGGCATGCAGTTTACGCTTGGCCCCACTATGGCTTTCCGTCGCGAAACCATCCGGCGTATGGGCGGCTTCCGCGTCACTGCCGATTACTGCGCCGACGATTTTGTTCTCGGCAACGAAACCTTCAAGCTGGGCCAGGCCGTGGCGCTGAGCCATCATGCCATCGATCACATGGTGCTCAACTCCAGTTTCATCTCCTCGCTCAAGCACCAGGTTCGCTGGATGAAGTCCACGCGCTTTTCGCGGCCCAAGGGGCACTTTGGCACCGCCCTCACCTTCAGCATGCCGTTCGGGCTGCTCGGCTGGGCGGCTGCGGCATGGCTCGGCCATCCCTGGTGCGGCTTGGCGTTGTTTGCTTTGGCAGTTGCCGCCCGGCTCGCGCTTTCAGTTGCCGTCGGCCGCCTCGTCGTGCGCGACACGAGTTGGTTCGGCCTGCTCATTCTCTATCCCATCCGCGACCTGATGGGCTTCTGTATCTGGGCAGCCAGCTATGCCGGCCGCCGCATTCTATGGCGCGGGCGAGTCTATTCGCTGCTGCCCGGTGGCAAAATGCGTGCCGAGCAGTGAAACCCCCAAGCGTAGCGCATGCCTCAACCCGCGAGCTTCAAACTGCAAATAGAAAGCTGGAAGCTGTCTTACTCCACCGGCCGGTCCGTCCATAGCGTTTTGTCCGCGATGGTCTGCGCCGGGTATAGCCGCCCCGCCAGCACCTGTTCCACTTTGTCGCGATCCGGATCTTCCGCAAAAATCCACTTGCGTTCGCCCCTACCCCATATCGCCTCGAGCTTCTCGTTGCTCAGGAAGATATCGGGCGCGTCAGGATAACAGGAGCCCCACAGCAGCGTCGTTCCTTCACCGTGCTGCCCGCATCGCGGCAGAACCAGCAGCGCTGGTCTCCAGTGAAAGTACGTGTGTGTATAGAAGATGACCGACGACCCCGACGACTGCTCTCCGTAGATGATGAACGTATCGTTCGGCGTGCCGTCTTTCATAATCGTGTCGGCCAGTTGCTTGCTGCTCAGCATCGGCTCATAACGCGCGAACGCAATGTGCGCTGCGACAAAAAACACAGCCATGGTTAACGCCACGCTGATCGTAGACGCCAGATGCTTCCTCTTCAGCCGCAGCAGCCATCCCGCCGCGGGCCCGATCAACAGGACGATCGCCGCGATCACCGCCGGCAGCCGCAACGCTGCGAACGACGGTCCCGTCAAATCAAACAGGTGCGACATCGACAGCGTGTAATCGCCCACGCCGCGACGCGCCAGCAATGTCCCCACGTCGGAAACAAAAGGCAGATTCCGCGACGTCCAAAGTCCCCATGCCAGCGCCGCGGCCGCGAATACGCCGATCGCCGCAAAACCTCCCTGCGCGCCCGTCAGCCATGCGGTCGAGAGCACCGGCGCTCCATTGCTCGCGCTTCTTCGCTCTTCAATCTCCGCCATGACTCCTGAAATCAGAATCACGAGCGGCGGCCACACCGGAAACGTGTAGTACTCCTGGTTCGTCGAGATCGAGAAGAACAGCATCGTCCACGCCGAGAACAGGCTCAGCAGCCAGATAGTGCGCGCGCGGAACTTCACGCGCAGCACATACGTCGCCACGTCTTCGCGCATCGCGTGGTCCAGGTAAAAGTCCACGGTCTGCCCGGCCTCCTGGCGCAAGTGCTTCAGCCACGTGTGGCGAGTCTTCCAGGCTACGGCGGCCGCAGCCGGCAGGAACAGGCTCCAGGGAAAGATCCACGCCAGGTGAGCCAGCCAGTACAACCACCCCGGCATCTTGTTGTAATCATCTGGGTAGCGCAGGTGGAAGAACCGCAGTACGTGCTCGTTGATGAAATAGAAGTAAAAGAAGCCGTGCACATTTCCGAGAGTGGGGTGGTTGCCCACGGGATGTCCCTGGTCCGGATTCGCCAACCCGCATAGGATTTCCCATGGCGCGCCGATCGCAAGGAACACGAGCAGCCCACTCACCGGCTTCAACGCGCGCCAGCGCCGCCATTGCCCGGTCAGCAGCAGGTAGGGAATCGCCGCTCCGCCAAAAAACACAGGCGCAATCAGCCCTTTGGTCAACAGCGCGAGCGCCACGCAGGCCCATGCCCAGTAGATGCGCAGCGGCCGGCCGTCTTCCAGGCTCGAAATCATCGCGTAGAGCGCAGCCAAAAGAAAAAAGGCGAGAATCGACTCGGGAATGATAAAGCGCGTGAAAAGAAAACACCCAACCGAAGTCAGAACGCCCAGCCCGGCGTAGAGCCCTGCGCGATCGCCCCACGCCCGCCGCGCCCACAGCCACGAGAGCCACGCCAGCCCAAGAATCGCCAGCGCATTCGGCAAATGCGTCGCAAAAGTATTCTGGCCGAAAATCTTGTACATCCCCGCAACAACCCAATAGGGCAGCGGAGGCTTTTCAATATAGCGGATGCCGTCGATCTTCGACGTGATCAAGTCGCCCGTCTCGGCCATGCTCTGCGCCGCCTGCGCGTGCGCTGCATCCACGTCGTCCAGCAGCGGCGGAGAAAACAGCGATGCAAAATACACCGCCAGGAAGACGGCTGCAAAGAGCAGCCATACCCTTCCTGTCGACAGCGCACGCCGGGTGCCATCGAGAACGATGCCTCTCCGCGAATCGATATTCACGGCCATGTTCCTGTCTGGACTCATGATGACTTTGGCGATCCAATCCAGAATACCAGCCGGATTCGCGCGCTGCGTAGACCCGCTCGCGTCGCCTTCGTGTATCTTGGCTACGAGGTCGATTCTCTCCCACGGAGCGCCCCGCAATCCACGATGCCTACCTTCGCCGCCATCGACATCGGGTCCAACTCGTGCAGGTTGAAGATCGCCAGGGTGCAGGCACACCAGCTCAAGACCTTGGCCGAAGACCGCGAGGTGACGCGCCTCGGCGGCAGCGTCTTCGATACCGGGCTGATCTCTCCTGAGGCCATGGCCGCAACGCTCCGTACGCTCAAGCGTTTTCAGCGCACGGTGCAGCCTCACGGAGTGGACCGCATTCGCGTTGTTGCTACCTCGGCCATGCGCGATGCCCGTAATTCTGCGGCCTTTCAAGCGTGGGTCAAAGCGGAAACCGGCTGGAATATGGAGATTATCTCCGGCCTGGAAGAAGGCCGCCTGATTCACCTCGGAGTCACCGGTGCGGAGCCGGGAGCCGGTGGCCGCGTGCTGCTTCTCGATCTGGGTGGCGGAAGCTGCGAGCTCACGCTCTCCGAGCATAAGCACATCAAGGAGACGATGAGCCTGCCGCTCGGCGCCGTCAGGCTCACTGAGCAATTCCTCTCGACGGATCCGCCGCCTGCCGATGGCCTGGCGCGCATGGGTCAGTTGATCGCGCGCGAACTGCGCCGCGCCCATCGCCGCCTTCAGACTGGCCGCGCTCCCCTGGTCATCGCTACCTCTGGCACTGCCGCCGCTCTCTCCGCGGCTTACCTGGCCAGCGCGAAAAATGGCAAGGGCAGCAGCAAAAAAGCCGGCAAGAGCCGCTCCGGCCGTGATCATGCTGCGCATCGCTCCGCCATTCTCGCCGGCATGGTGACTACGCGCGCGGTGCGCAAGCTGGCCGGCAAGCTGGCCAAAATGTCTCTGCCCCAGCGCGAAGCCGTTCCCGGCATCGGCCCGCGCCGAGCGGAGATTATCGTCGCCGGTGCACAGGTCTATGCCGAGGTTCTTGAGACCTTCGGCCTGCAGGGCTTTCGCTATTCTCCGCTTGGTTTGCGCGACGGCATTCTAGCGCAGATGCTCGCCGAGCAGGATGCACGCGCCAAAGCGCATCGCGAGTTTGAGCATGAGCGCTGGGAGAGCGTGCTGGCAACGGCGCGTCGTTACGGCGTCGATCCCCGCCACACCGAACCGGTGCGCGACCACGCCGTGCAGCTCTTTCGCGAGCTCAAGTCCCTCCACGGGCTGCCCGCCGAATACGAAAGCTGGCTTGCCACCGCGGCCATGCTCCGCGACACCGGCAAGTTCATCAATCACCAGGGCCATCACCGGCATACGCAGTACATTATTTCCAGCTCCGAGATCTACGGCTATACCCAGCTGCAGCGAACGCTGGTCTCAGCCATCGCCCGCTATCTTGGCAAAAGCCGCCCCCAGCCCGGCGATCGCGCCCTGCGCAACATTCCTTCTGAAGAGCACAAGAACGTGCAACGCGCCGTGGTGTTGTTGCGCATGGCCGTAGCATTAAATCAGGACCGCGCCTCCGACGTTCTCCGCGTCGGCACAAGGCTCTACCCGAAGCGCGTCTACCTGGAGTTGTATCCGGGGCGCACCGGCGCGGAACTGGAGTTGTGGTCGCTGCGCAAAGAGTCAGGCTACTTTCGCGAAGTCTTCGGACGCGAGCTCTTTGTCACGGTGGCGTAAACCGCTCGCGCCGTGCGCGGATCCAGAAGCCACTGCAACCGCGGCGGATGACGATCTGCGCGAACGCATGCGATCGAACCTTTCCTCATGCGGATCGCCGCGCCGCCGTTGCCGGTAATCAGGCGGCCGAGAAACTGAAAAATGTTGGGATTGTGTCCGACCACCAGCACCCCCTCGCGGTCGGCATATTTCTCCAGCAGCCGCTGGAAGTCCGCATAGCTCGCATTCAATCCCAGCGCCGGACTCACTTCCACCTGGGCCTCGTACCCCAACTCAGTTCCCACCAGTTGCGCCGTCTGCCGGGCGCGCTTCAACGGGCTCGAGACAATCACGTCAATGGGGACCTTGAGGGCCCCCAGCAGCCGCGCCATCAGCATGCACTGTTCCTTCCCCTCCTTTACGAGACCCCGTTTGGTATCCAATTCGAGGTTTTCGCGGACGGTTCCGGCGTTGGCGTGGCGCATCAGGAAGAGCATCATGGGGATCGTTTCGGCGGGACTTAAGCAACTGGACCGAAATCCTTGCATTTCAATTTTAACAGATTTGTAACATCCAGAATTTCGACGCCCCGTCCTTGTTGTCGCCCCGGTTGCCCCATCCTTTCGCGCCTTTTGCGAAAGCGTGGGTTACGCAGCGCTCCAGTTGCCCCATCCATTCGCGCTTTTCGCGAATGGGTGGGATACGCGGCCCCCTGAGCCTTATTACGCGCCGCAGCCGCAACATTCATTAGCCCCGCCCTTCACAGCAGGGAAAGCCAACGCAAAACCGATCGCGGTCCCGCAGGAACGATGCTCAACCGCAGCACGGCGCGGCTTCAGCCCCGTCACTTCCCCAACAGCCCCTTCAGCTTGTTGACCGTGTTGTTTTGCTTTCCGTCGGAGCTTCCAAACAATCCGCCCGCCTGTTGCTTCACCATGGCTCCGATGTTCGCGCGGATTGACGGACTCGACGCTTTCCCTGTGACCGTCAGCGGAATGCCGCTGTTTGCCGCGGTATTGGAGCGATTGCCGAGCAGGCTGGCAACGGTGTTCAACCCCGCGTTGGCAGCCGACCCCAACGCGGATGCATTGTTGAACTTGGCGACCAGTTGAAAGTTCAGCGCCTCTGAGGGAGAAATGGTGCCGCTTCCGGTTGCAGTCCCGATGGCCGGAACAGACGCAACGATGTTGTTAAAGCTGGTCATCTGCGGCGAAGAGTTCACGTCCGTGCTCACCTTCTCGATTTGCGTGCCGCCGCCTGTTCCTCCCAGCGGATTCAAGCCTTGGATTTTCGATCCGAGGTCGAAGCCCGCAAGTTGCGTGTTGTCGACCTCGACCGGTCCGGCAATCGTCATTGCGCTTGCCGGACCCGTGATGGTGAGGTTTGCCGTGAGCGAGCCGCCTTTCAGTTTGGAGCCGCTTGGCAGATTGATGCCCGCGGCCGGCAGCAACTGCTCTATTTGATCAATCGCTAGATTGGGCGCCGACAGTCGCAGGTTCAGCGTGACGCCCCCCATGGCCGCCTGGTAGCTTCCGTTGATCTGGACGGCGGCCGTGCCCGAGTGAATTGCCAGGTCCGATACCTTTCCCGCGCGCGTGTCGAGGTTGTCGGAGATTGCGAAGTCGATGTCCACCGGCTGCGGAGCGGGGGATCCGTTACGCGCCAGCTTCAATTGCGATGCCGTGATCTTTCCCGTGCTCGACAGGTTTCCGCCGTCTGACGCGATCTTCGCGTCCAGGTCCGCGACCATGGCAATTCCATCGCTGGCCTGAACCGCATTGGCTGCGACCGGATCAAAATGCTTGATCTCGAGCGTCGCCTGAAAGGGCGTTTTCGAAGCGTCTTGCTGCGCAATGGGCCCTGCCGTCCCGCTCAGTTTCACGGTTCCATCTCCAGGCAGCTTGACCGAAAGATCGAAAGGAAATGCGTTCGTAAACGAGAAATGCTTCACGTCGAGGTTGATTGCGCTGCATGTGAATGGATTGCCGGCCGCAGGGACCGAAGCGACCGTTGCGCTTCCATCCTTGATCTTCAGTTCATCCACCGAAAGGGCAGGCATGCTGCTGGTTGCGGACGACGGCTGACCGCCTGAATTCCCCATGCTGGAGAAGTTCCAGGTGCCATTTTCGAGGTGGATCAAATCAATTGCCGGCGTATCGATGGTGAGCTTCGTGATCTGCACCGAGTGATGAAAGAGGAATTGTCCCAATTCAATGCCGAGGTCGAGCTTTTTCGCCTCAAGAAATGGAGTTGAAGAAAGCGACGGATCATCCGCAATCGAGATGTTTTCCGCCACCAGGCTGCCGCTGATGAGGGAAAGACTCAGATGCCCGAGCGTGACTTTCCTGTTGAGTGCGCTGGACAATTGGCTCTCGATGGCCGGCCGGAAGGTGTCGGCGTTGATGAAGAAAGGGACCAGCCCGAACACGATGACGAGCAGTGCCACGACGGCAATCACGATCTTTACCCAGTGCTTCCGCATAAGACTCTCCCTCGCGAGCAGTGATCCGCAGAAATTTTATCGCTCTCAGTAACCGCCTTGCTTGAACAGATGGTGGTTCACTTTGCGATGCGTTACACTGGGCGCGCCCGCGGCCGCATCCCGGAGCCCCGCCCCAGCGCCGCACGATCTCAACCAAAGGTGCAAGAAGACCATGGCTAGAAATCCGTCGATTCAGATCGGTCCGCTTCGTGAGAACGAGCTTGAAGAAGCAGGCCGCATTGTCCGGATGGCATTCGGTACGTTCCTGGGTCTCCCCAATCCGCTGGAATTCATGGGCGACCGCGACTTCCTCACGCCACGCTGGCGCTCGCGCAACACCGTCGTGCTGGCGGCGCGCGAAGACGGCAGGCTCCTCGGATCGAACGCCATCACGCGGTGGGGATCCTTTGGTTTCTTCGGTCCGCTCACCGTTTCGCCCGATTGCTGGAGCCGCGGCGTCGCCCAGCAGTTGCTCTCAGCCACCATGAAGGTTTTCAGCCGATGGCGCGTGCGGCACAGCGGGCTATTCACATTTGCGAGCAGTCCCAAGCACGTCGGCCTGTATCAGAAATTTGGCTATTGGCCCGGCTCTCTTACCGCGCTCATGAAACGCACGCCGCAGCCTCCTGCGTGGACATTGAAAAGCGGTGTCAAGGTGCCGGTGTTGCTCTCGGCGCTCAGTGACCGCGAAAAATCGCAGGCG
>Ga0209517_10000271_pt1 | contig 92042 bp, 78 predicted proteins | sample PeaSoiMetSII2010_FD_187695 | JGI IMG/M metagenome (GOLD analysis project Ga0209517, IMG submission 187695) | Peat soil microbial communities from Weissenstadt, Germany - SII-2010 (SPAdes) (version 2) | ecosystem: Environmental > Terrestrial > Soil > Wetlands > Peat | place: Germany...
AAGACGATCCCGCGGACATTATTCGCTCGGTGCGGCGCGGAGTTTATGCAGTGAACTTCGGCGGCGGCCAGGTTGATATTACAAACGGAAAATTTGTTTTCTCCGCTTCGGAGGCCTACTTGATTGAGAATGGCCACGTCACGGCGCCAATCAAGGGCGCGACGCTTATCGGCAACGGGCCGGACGTGCTGACCCGCGTGTCCATGGTGGGCAACGACCTGAAACTGGATGAAGGCATCGGCACCTGCGGAAAAGACGGCCAGGCGGTGCCGGTGGGCGTGGGCACTCCGACGATCAAAGTGGATCGTCTGACGGTCGGTGGGACGGCGAGGAAAGAGACCGGCGGCTTCATGCAGTGACGTGAAAAAGCTCTGCCAGGGATCAACACGGATTCATTAGACTTTGTCATTCCGAGCCGAGGAACCTGCTTTTTCTGTCTGTGGTGAAATGACTTTCTATGTCCCCTGCGCAACTGGAAACTCGAAACCCGAAACTCGAAACTGATCTCAAAGACCTTGCACAGGACATTGTCCGCCGCGCCATAGCTGGAGGCGCCAGCGCTGCTGAGTGCGTGGTCCGCGAAGGCGATGAGTTCTCCACGCTCGTACGGCTTGGCCAGGTCGAGACGCTGAAAGAGTCGGGATCAAAGGCAATCGGCGTCCGCGTGTTTTATGGCAAGCGTGCCGCCAGCACCTATTCCAGCGATTTCTCCCGCGAAGGGCTCGACCGCATGTTGAAGTCTGCGCTGGAACTGGCCAAAATCACTTCGGAAGATCCTTTCGCCGGAATTCCGGAGCCGTCACAACTCGGCGCTCTGTCCGGTGATCTCGACCTTTACTCCGCCGATGTTTATTCCCTTCCCGGCGAAGAACGCATCTCCTACGCCCGTCGCGCGGAAAAAGCGGCGCTCGACTTCGATCCGCGCATCAAGAATTCCGAAGGTGGGTCTTTCGACGCAGCCACAGGACACAAGATTTTTGCCAATTCGCACGGCTTTGTTGGCGAATACCAGCGATCTTATTGTTCGGTGGCCGCCGTTCCTATTGCGCAAGCGGAGAACGGCGCCATGCAGCGTGACTACTGGTTTTCTGTGGCGCGCAGCTTGAACCGCCTGGAATCCCCGGAGCACGTGGGCAGAGTGGCCGCCGAGCGCACGCTGCGACGCCTCGGGGCGCGCAAGGTGAAGACCGCTCACGTTCCGGTGGTCCTCGATCCACTGATCGCAACTTCGATCCTTGATCACATCTTCGAAGGCGTGAACGGAGACTCCGTCTACCGCGGCGCTTCATTCCTCGCTGGGAAACTTGGAGAGAAAATCGCCGGCGACCGTGTCAACATTATTGACGACGGCACCATGCCCGGCGGATTCGGCACCAGCCCATTTGACGGCGAGGGCATCCCCACGCGGCGCACGGTAGTGATTGAAAATGGCGTGCTGAAATCTTATCTCTTGAATACGTACACGGCGAAAAAACTTGGCCTTCAGACGACAGCCAACGCTTCCCGCGGTCTGGCCGGAACTCCGGGCATTGGCCCGGGAAATTACTTTCTGCAGCCCGGACCGAAGACTCCGAAGGAGATTATCGCGGAAATCAAAGAAGGCCTCTACATCACGGAGTTTCTCGGCCACGGCGCGAACTTAGTTACCGGCGATTACTCTCGCGGGGCTTCAGGAATGTGGATCTCCGGCGGGGAACTCGCCTTTCCCGTGGAAGAGATTACGGTGGCCGGCAACTTGAAAGAAATCTTCTTCAACATTTCAGAGATTGGAAACGACCTGGAATTCCGCGGCGCCATGGCTTGTCCGACGATAAGAATTGATGGCTTGACCGTCGGCGGCGAGTAAACCCTCTAGCGGCTCGCCTTTCGGGTGATTCTGCGCCCGTAGTCAATAACAGTTACTTTCTGCAGGGCATCTTTCTGCACAACATGCTTCGAGTCTGCAGGTCGTAGTCGCCGTATGCGGGCCAGTGCACGGTCCACCACACGAGCGAGTTCAGCCCCGTGATCCGGCTTACGGCCCCCTCGCAGTCGCCGCTTGGCCTCTTCGGATGAGAACCAAGTGGGATTGCGATCTACCTCCTGCGGCGCTTCCAGCCACGTCACTTCGCATAGGTGGACGTTGACCGTCATCTCTGTAACCGAAGAATTCCGTCCGCTGCGGCGCACGTAGCGGGTGAAAGCGGCTTCCTCAATCCGGCCGTGCACTCCGGCCTCTTCGAATGCTTCGAGGGCCGCGGCCTGGGCGTGCGTCAGTCCGGGTTCGGCGCTGCCTTTGGGAAAAGTCCAGCGTTTGCCGCGAGTCTGAACCAGGAGAAACTCAATGCTGCCACGGCCAACCCGGTAGCACACGGCCGCGACCTTTTCGCACTCACGCAAGCGGCGAAGGTGCGCCAGCCGGACAAACTTGGTGGATTGTCCAGACCGTGCCCAGTTGGCAGGCACCCGAGATGCCCCCGCGCTCATCGCAGTAGAGTGCGCGATAGCGTTGCCTTCTGGCTAGAGCACAGTATGGTTCCGCGCGGCCGGCGCTCGCTGGAATCTTTCTGCACACTTGCGTCCGGCGAAGAGAACGCAGTATTCGTAGTGTCATTAGTTGTAGGGAAGGCGCGTGTGGAGAATCTTCGTTGTCTTCGCTGCAGCCGGGAAATTGAGCCCGGACACAAATCGGTTGCGGTCTATATGTTTGCGCAGACCGTCGGAATCCGGCCACGGCAAAAATCAGCTGCGCAACGAATTTGTTTTTGCCCGCAGTGCTCGGTCTCGCTGGCTATGGGACCGGCGCCGGAAGGCGCTCTCAACCTGGCGGCGTGGGACATGATCCGCGACCTGGTGAGCTCCGACCCGGCGCTCAACGAAGCAGCATGGGAGAACTTGCGCGGCGTGATCGGCTTGCTGCCTGCGACGGGAACCGACGGCAATGCCCGCCGAAATTCCAACGGCGGGTACTTCGAGTTCTGAGTGTTATAAGGAAGCGAACCAAACGCGCGATTATTCTGTCGCAACAAGCGCGACAGTTCGGAGCTCGCCCATATCCTTCGCTTCGCAACGGCGCTTGCTCAGGATGACAATCCCCAGTCTGACATCTAGAATCCACTCATGGGCGGCCTGATCGAGCCATCCCCTTTTTCCGAGCAGCCACGCGACTCGAACATGCGCCCGATCCTGCTCGGGGTCGTGTTAGTAGTGGTTGTGGTTGGCATCATTGCGCTGCTTTCCCGCGGAACGTCGAAAGGCCCAGCCGCACCGCCTCCTTATGCTGCCAGTCTCAAGCTGTCCGATCTGAAGATGAGTGCGGCGGAAAATTTTGTGGGTGCGAGTATAACTTATATTGACGGAATCGTTAGTAATACTGGCGACAAAACCGTCATCCACGCCATCGTCCATGTGAATTTCAAGAATTCGTTGGACCAAGTGGCCCAGGCCGAAGATGTGCCGCTTCATGTGTTGCAGACGAGTGGGCCGTATCCGGACGCAGTCGATCTCAGCGCTTCACCGCTGGCGCCCAGGCAAAGCAAGCCGTTCCGCCTCACATTTGAACACATCAGCGCCGACTGGAACCAGGCCTATCCTGAACTGCAAGTCACCGACGTGACGGTGAGGTAAGAACGCCACGGATTCTACACGGATTATCACGGATCGACTTTTTTTTATCCGTGTGCATCCGTGCAATCCGTGGCGCTTTTTCTTATTTACAATGCTTCCATGTCTGAGACCAAGCCGTTCCGGCTGACGGAGTCCGTCAAGGCCGCGGGTTGAGCTTCCAAGCTGAGTCCGGCGGCGCTGGACGCGGTGCTTGGGAAATTAGCCCGGCAACATGACCCGAACGTTCTGGTCGGCTTCGACCACGCCGACGACGCCGGAGTGTATCAACTCGGGCCCGCGACGGCGCTGGTGCAGACCGTAGATTTTTTTACGCCGATTGTCGACGATCCATACACGTTCGGTGCCATTGCGGCCACCAACTCGCTGAGCGACGTCTATGCCATGGGAGGCCGTCCGATCACGTCCCTCGCCCTGGTCTGCTTCCCGGAAAAAGGCGATCTGGCAATCCTCGAACGCATCCTGGCGGGTGGGCTCAGCAAGATGATCGAGGCGGGATGCACCGTCATCGGCGGCCACAGCATTCGCGATGACGAGACCAAGTTCGGCTACTCCGTGACCGGAGTGATTGATCCCACCCGCGTGCTGACCAATGCAGGCGCGAGGCCGGGCGATCGCTTGCTGCTGACCAAATCGCTAGGGACAGGAGTGATTTCGACGGCGATCAAGAAAGGCGTGGCAAAGCAGGCATGGATCGATGCAGCCGTGGCCTCGATGACGACGCTGAATAAGAAAGCCGCGGAAGTTATAACAAGTCACGTAGCTCCGGACGTCCTCGTCCGGGGGGTCGAGCGCAGCTCGACAGATCCTGCACAGGTTCGCTCCGCAGCTTTCGCCGTTCATGCCATGACCGACATTACCGGCTTCGGCCTGATCGGCCACGCTCGCGAAGTAGCCCTTGCCTCGAATGTCTCGCTGCGATTTTATGCCAGCCGAATTCGGCTGCTGGAAGGCGCGTTGGAGTGTGTCCGCGCCGGCCACATTCCCGGAGGTCTGAAAGCCAACCGCGAGTTTGCGGAGTGCGCGGTCGGCTATGAAGCTGAAATCAGCGAGGAAATCAAAACCATGCTCTTTGATCCGCAGACAGCCGGAGGTTTGCTGATTTCCGTCGATCCCGCGGATTCCCTTGAACTCACGCGGGCGTTGAATGCTGCGGGAGTCCCGGCGGTCGAGATAGGTGAGGTTTTGTCGAAAACCAAGCCCCTGATCAGCATGAGATCCTAGCATCTGCATGTCCAACTGAGAGATAAACCAGCAGTTACTTGAGAGGAAATTCCCGGCACATTCCCGAAGCAGAATTCTTCGAACTAGATGTCACAATTCGGCGGCGGGAGGCGTTATAGGGTTGTGAGCACGATGAGTGAAGCCATTGCCGAGACTGCCAATGCCGCAGTGCCGTTCGACCTGGAAACAGTTTTTTACGGGCACTACGAACGAATCGCGCGCGTCATTGCCAAAGTAGTCCGCGACAGGGCGCGGGCCGAGGAGTTGGCTGTCGAGGTCTTCCTGAAGTTATCCCGCCACAGATCGGCGCAAGCCGGTAACACAGCAGGCTGGCTGTATCGCGTGGCGGTCAGAATGGCGATCGACGAACTCCGCAGGCAAGCGCGCAGGAGCCGCTATGAGCATCTGTTCCAGTTTGCGCGCCGTACGCCTACACCTGAGGACATTCGGGCAGCAGTCGAGGAGCGGGACCGCGTTCGCTCGGTGTTGAGCGCGATTCCACGGCGCCACGCGGAACTGTTGCTTCTCCGCAGCCAGGACCTCAGCTACAGCGAAATAGCCGCCGCCCTTGGCCGCAATCCGTCCTCCATTGGCACACTGCTCAGCCGCGCCCAGCAAGTTTTCAGGAAGGAGTACCTGCATCGATATGGCGAACAATAATGAGTCGGAATGTATTTGGGTGGACGAGCGCCTGGCAACATTGAATTCCGCGATCGAATGGCAGCCGGACATAAGCCGGGGCCTCGAGCGACTGCGGCGCCGGCAAGGCCGGCGACGGAAGGAGATATGGACAGCCGCGGCTGTCCTCACGACCTGCCTTATCTTGGCAGCACTGCCGCAACCACGTGTTTTCGCACACTACTGCCTGGATTGCACGGTTGCATTCTGGCAGAGCCTCTCCGATCCGGCCTCATCGACGGTCAAATTGGAAGCCAGCCGCAAGGCTGCCCCTGACTTTACGCTGAACGACGCAACTGGCAGACGAGTGCAGCTTGCCGGTCTAAGAGGAAAAGTCGTACTGCTGAATTTTTGGGCCACCTGGTGCCACGGCTGCAAGGTGGAAATGTCCTGGTTCATGGATTTCGAAAAAAAGTACAAAAACCGCGGTTTCGAGGTGATCGGTATTTCTACGGACGATGACGGCTGGAAGTCGGTTACCCCGTACGTCGAACAGAAAAAAGTGAACTACGCAATCATGATAGCGAACGATGAGGTGAAGAAGGCTTACGGACTCGAGGCCCTTCCACTAACGGTTCTGATTGATCGTGATGGCAAAGTGGCCGCGACATGTGCCGGTTTGGCAACAAAATCTGACTACCGCACCGCGATTGAAACGCTCCTACGGGAGAAAAACCCAACCTCGCCAAACTAGGCTCCGGTGATCAGCCCCCAGATTTTCGCCAGATGGTGGTCGTCATGCTCGGCGACGAAATAGAGATGGTCCACCAGGCGCATCGGCTGCTTCAGGCGCGGATGCAACAGCGAACGGGAAAACATCTCAGATTGCAATTCTCCGACTCGATCCGCCAGGCTTAGACGGGCGCCGCGAAATTCCGCTAGGATGTCCCCCAAGCGGCGAGCATTGTGGTGGGCTTCGTCGGTCTTGCGATTGCTCAAGTCCGTGACTGTCAGCGTGTCCCCGCCCGCGAGGAAGTCCTCCACGCGGGCCATCCACAACCATTCCAGATCCAGCAAGTGTCCGGCATGTTCCTGGGGTGACCATTTGTTTCCCGGGCGGCGCACTAAGAGTTCTCGCGGAACATCACGCAGCATCTCCTCCAACCGCGCCGGAGTTCCGCGCAGCCGGACGCAGAGGTTCGGATACAACTCGACCGGAAACGAGAACTCAAACTTCCGTTCAAACCAGTTGGCGACTTGAGTCATCGATTGCTTTGGTCCGTGCGCATCGGAATGAGAGTCTATGCACTGGTGGATATGATCGCTGTGAAGCTGTCCGCGCTTCAACTTTTCGCTCTTCCCACCCAAGGGCGATTAAGCTAGCCAATCCCGTAACCGATTGAAACTACGCTGCTTCTGCCTGTCGAATCGGCCAGGTCCGGCGGATATCTAGGCTCCGGTGAGCGTCCGTCGTAGGCTGTGCCAATTCCGGCCTCTAACCGCCGCAAGCTGGCGGGCTCCCTCGCTTGGAACTTTGGAACTAAGGAGAAACATATGGCAAGCGCAGGTACAGCCCCCGCAGTGGCAAGCGAACGCATTGCGCAGGAAAATCAGCAAATCGCAGTTTCAAAGATGGTAGCGGCCGCTCGCGCTCGAGCTGGAGGTAAGTGGTTTTATTGGATCGCCGCCCTCTCGATGGTCAACTCGCTGATGGTCATGTCGGGAACCAACCTTCACTTCGTCATCGGTTTGGGCATCACTTCCGTAGTGGACGGCTTTGCCAAGCAAGTCGGCGCTGCCGGCAGCGCGCTGGACATCGTGATCAACGGCTTCGTTGCCGGGGTCTTCGCCCTTTTCGGTATGTTCGCAATGAAGGCGCAAAAGTGGGAATTTCTCGTGGGAATGGCGATATATCTTCTGGACGGCCTGCTCTGTCTGGGGGCAAAGGATTTCCTCAGCGTGGCGTTCCACGCCTATGCGCTGTTCGCTATCTATCGCGGATTTGGCGCAGCCCAGCAGGTGCAAGCGTAGTCTGAATCGTCACTTTATTGGCTCGTAGACTCGCATTCCCCGCCTAGGGGGAGATGATCCCCCAAGTAAAGGTTGATGGACTGACCTCGGCTGCAGTGAAAGTATCAGTCCCGAGCTAGGCACTCCTCTCAACGCACACTTTCTCCCATAAGCCTTTCTTCTCCATTGACACACCGGACGCTGATGCTAAACTCATGTCCGCGTTGGTAAATACGCGTCACGTCCCCTCCTGGCGCGGTAAGCGAGATCCTTCCACGGTTCGAACCCTGGGCGTGTTGACCGCCCAGATCAGTCTCAGGGTGAGGAGACACAATTTGAAGAGGCAAATAGCAGCAGCTGCGGTGCTCGCGTCGTTTCTTTTTGTGTGGTCGAATGGCCGTGCCGCGGCCCAGCTTTGCAGCCAGGGGTGCCTGACCACACACGGCTATGACAGCTCCCGAGACAACGTCAATGGCAACGAATCCATCCTCAAGGCCAGCCAGATCAGTCCCAGCAGCATGACTGCTGCGGCGCGTTCCGACCTGCTTGGGGTTGTCTACGCTCAGCCTCTTTACTTGTCGCAGATCACGATCAATGGTGTTGTGAAGAACGTGCTTTACGTGGCGACTGAAGAGAATTACGTCTACGCTCTGGACGAAAGCAACTTCACTGGCACGCCGCTTTGGTCGGCAAACCTCAATAATACCAGCCTGAACGAGACCGCGATCCCGGATAACCAGCTTCCCGGCGCGTGCGGGAACATCACTCCGGAAGTGGGTATCACCGGCACGCCGGTCATTGACTTGGCTCCCAGCCCAAACCCACTTATGTATGTGGTTTCCAAGCACACCTACGTGGACGGCCAGGGGGTGTCGCACCCTGCACAGCGGCTCAATGCTCTGGACGTAACCACCGGCACACCCGTCTATCCAGCGCTTGATATCGCGAGCGCATTTCAGGCACTGGGTGCGGTTACATTCCCGGCTGCCAACGAGAACCAAAGAGCGGGACTGGCCCTCAGCTACGATTCCAACAACAATCCCTTGATCTGGGTGGCTTGGGGTTCGCACTGCGACGAAGGCGCCTACTCCGGTCTGATGGCGCTGTTCACGGTGCAGAACTCTCAGCTGACTCTGTTGGCAACTTTCGATAATGGGGCAAAGCCGGCAATCCCGGACAACGGAGGAATCTGGATGGGCGGAGCGGCGCCAGCCATCGACGATCAAGGCCCCACGCCTTCGTACGATGCCTTCTTCGCCACCTCGAATGGCCGGGTTAATCCTAAGGCAGGCTTGTTCGGCGAGAGCGTGCTCAGTTTCAGCTATGTCTCAGGCTCGACGTTCACGACGGACGGTTATTACATTCCGAATTCGTGGAAATTGCTGAACAGTGGCAGCGGGTTGAACTGTCCGGCGCAAAATGTCGTGGCCCTTCCCGCTCCTGAGACCAGCACAGTTTGCCTCCCCGGGGATATGGACCTGGGTTCCGGCGGCGTCATTCTGGCCCGGCCGAATGGAATCTCATTGCAATACCAGGGGACACCGGAAAACTTTGTCGTGCTGTCGGGAGGCAAGGAGGGCGTGGTGTACGTGAACTCGCCCATCGGAATGGCCGGTGACACCGCGCCGGATCCGCAAAACCCGTCGGTGGCTGCCTGCAGCACCAGCGGTCCGAATTCGGCGGTGCAGTGTCTGGGTGCAGCCTGGCTGCCAGCCAATTGCTGCGGCGGACAGCGTGACTTTGGCCTGCGTGGTGGTTCCGCATTTTGGGCGGGCCCGGACAGTACCAACGGGAACATACTGTACGTTGCCGGAATTCAGGACAGCGCCATCCGTGCCTACCAAATGGACTTCACGCAGACCACCGGCCAGTTCAAGACCCAGGCATTTGGTTTGGGGAACTGGAAAGGCGCAACCAACAGCATCGTCACCTATCCCGGCGCCAGCCCGGTGGTGACCTGGAATGCCGCCTCTGGCGACTATCAAGACGCCATTCTATGGCTTGTGGATGAAGGCAATTATCAGCGCATCAATCTAAATAACCAGAAGTATGTCTCGCGGGCAGTGGGACTTTACGCGTACTATGCTGAGCCGGAAAACGGCACTCTGAACCTCACGAGTTTCACCGATACAACCAACGGGCCCGGCGCGACCAAGTTCATGGAGCCGACCATCATCAACGGCCACGTTTACATGGCGGGGCAGCAGCCGAAGGTCTACTGCAACTCTGCACCGTGCTACGGCGCAGTCACGATGTGGTATCCCGCAGGCACCAAGTAAAAAAGGAGAGTCATCATGGAATGGACAACACCAGAATTTGAAGAGATTAATCTGAACTGCGAAATCAATTCCTACGCCAGCGCGCAGTTGTAAGACCCAGATCCTGAGGGTCAGGTAAAGGTCCGCGAGCTATCGCGAACTCGTCCCTGCACCGGATGCAGGCCTAGTCTGAATCGTCCTTTCGTCAGTTCTGAGGCGCTCGAATCAGCACAATTGCCTTGAATGGCGCGTTCATGCCCTTGGGATTGGTCCAGGTGCCTACCAGTTCGTTGCGGTCGTTGATCCCGGACACCGCCGTGGAGTTGCCGAACACTGAGATCTGCGCGAACTGGCCCCTGGAGTACATGAATCCGTAAACAACCAGATTCGCATCCTGGTAATAACCCACCACCACCCCGCGGTCGTTGATCCCTTGTGCCTCGCTCCAGTTGGCGCCAGGATAGTTGATGTCAGTGTATTGGCCCTTCTTATATATGAAGGCGTGAACGGTGGTTGTTGTTCCGTTTATTTCATACGTCCCGGCAACCGTACCGGCGTTGTTGACGCCAAATGCGGTGGTTTCATTCGCCCCTGGAAAATCCAACTGCGTGAACACACCGTTGTCGTCCATAAATGCGTGGCTGGATCCCAGGAACAGATCAAGCGGGCAACCGTTGGTGCCCTGATCGCAGAACCCACCGACGATCACTCCTGCGTGATTGATGCCATAGGCCACAGTGGTTGCGGCACCGGGGTAATCGATCGTGGTTGTGGCTCCGGTGCGGTAGTCATAGGTGTAGCCGTGATTGCCGTAGAGGTTACCGCAAACGCTCGCGCCTGATGCGCAGTATCCCCCCGCGGCGAGACCAGCGCCGTTGATCCCAAACAGGTACGAATCCACGCTTCCAGACGGCTGCGCTGTGGTGAACGATCTGCCCGTTTGCACGTAGCCGAAGGTGCCGCCTCCGGGTTGTAGATAATAGCCAGCAATCTGCTCGGGATTGATTGCGTTCGGGAAGGTCTGGGCCGCGCCAGGGTAATTCCCGGCGGCGGTAAAGAAGTAATCCGGAGAAGAAACGGCGACCAGTGTCGAAGCCATTGCCACCGCTGCGACGAGGCCGATTTTAACCTTCCGTTTCAGGCGCTCTCCCGCCAGGCCTTTTGTGAGTTTGGAAAGTCGGGCCACGCTGCGAATGCAAACCAGCGTTAGCGCTCCATACTTTGCGCCTGAGATTCCGGAATCGCTCATAAAGTTTGCTCCTCACCCTTCCGAGTGGCAATCAGCGTACACATTGAAAGCACTCTTGTTTGTGACCGCCGTCACCGATGAAGGGAGGCCGGGTAGCTCTGGCTTGGCGGTCTAATCTTACACCTCGCGCTGCCCGGTGAAAGCAAGATTTGACAGAGCACCCTCCCCGATCAAGTCCAGACCGCACGGTGCGGACCGGGCGCTGGGAATCCACTCGTCCCTGTACCTCCGAATCACCGTTTACTCGCTCGCGCTGCCCGGTTTCTCGCTATCCTCGTGGTTGAAGGTTTACAATACCCTGAGCACCCACCCGCAGCGGTTCGGCATCCAATCGCTATGGTTTTGGGAATTCAAAGGTCCTTAATGAAAAGTATGTATCGAGCTATTTTTGTGTTTTTGATGGCAGTAAGCGCTTTCGCGCAGCAAACTGCTCCGGCAAACCCGGCACAGGCCACGCCACCGGCAGCGAAATCGCCAGCCGCACCGCGGAAGGTTGACCGGGCGGCTTCCTACTATCACTACATGATGGCGCACATGTACGAGGAGCAGGTGGCGATGTATGGCCGCAGCGACCTGGCCACGAAAGCCATCGAGGAATACCGGCAAGCGATCGATTCCGACCCCACCTCCGAATATTTGACGGCCGCCTTGGCTGAACTCTATGCCAAGACCGGCCGTATCCGCGATGCCGTGCTCGAAGCCCAGGACATCCTGAAGCGCGATCCCAGCAACCTGGAGGCGCACAAACTGCTCGGCCGGATCTACCTGCGCTCTCTGGGCGATTCTCAGGAAGGCAGCGGCTCCGACAGTGTGCTGAAGCTCGCGATCGAGCAGTATGAGGAGATCGTCAAGCTAGAACCCGATAGCGTGGACAACCACCTGCTGTTGGGCCGTCTCTACAAGGTGAATAATGATCTGCGGAAGGCAGAAGACGAGTTCAAGACGGCGGTGAAATTGGACCCGGCGTCCGAGGAAGCGGTCACCACCCTGGCGCTGCTCTACACCGAGGAAGAGGATTCGACCCGCGCGGCGCAGATCCTGACTTCGGTTCCCGACGCTGCCCGCTCGGCCAAACTCTACTCGGTTCTCGGTTACACCTACGAGCAGCAGAAGGAATACAAGAAGGCGATTGACGCCTATCGCAAGGCCGTAGACCTGGACCACGACAATCTCGATGCCATTCGCGGCCTGGCGCAAAATCTTTTGAATGACGGTCAGGTCGACGCCGCGCTCGAACAGTACAAGATCATTGCCGATGCCAATCCCGAAGACGCCCAAACCTACTTGCGCATGGCGGAGATTGATCGCCGGCAAGGCCGGTTCGACAGCGCGCTCGACAACTTGAAGAAGGCCCAGTCCTTGGTGCAGGACTCCATGGAAGTGCCTTACAACCTCGCCGCCGTTTACCAGTCGATGGGCCGATATGACGAGGCGGCGCAGACGCTGCAGGACCTGCTGAAGAAAAGCGAGAAGTCAGACGGCAACTACACCCAGAGCGAGAAGAACAATCGCGCGGTATTTCTGGAGCGGCTGGGAACCATCTATCGCGACAACAACAACGACCAGCTCGCCATCGAGACCTTCAAGAAGATGGTGACCCTCGGCGATGACAACGCCGAGCGCGGCTATCAGCAGATCATCGACACCTATCGTGAGGCCAAGCAGTGGCAGCAAGCCACAGACGCCGCCAAGGAAGCAACTCAAAAGCTGCCGAATTCTCGCGGTCTCAAGATGGTTTACGCGGCCCAGCTTGCTGATATGGGCCAGCCGGAAGAAGGATTGCAGCAGGTCAAGGTTTTGCTCAACGGGACTCCCGCGGACCGCGAGGTTTACATCACGTTGGGCCAGATGTACAGCCGGCTGAAGCGCTGGCCGGAAGCCGAAGCTGCTCTGGATAAGGCAGCGCAGCTTTCGACTAAGAACGAGGACAAGGTGTACGTGGAGTTCCTTCGCGGATCCACCTACGAGCGCCAGAAAAAGTTCGATCAAGCCGAGGAAGTGTTTCGCAAGGTTCTCGCCGACGATCCGCAGAACGCCGCTGTGCTCAATTATCTCGGCTACATGCTCGCCGACCGGGGAATGAAGCTCGACGAAGCGCTGATCATGATCAAGAAAGCGGTAGAGCTTGAACCGGCCAATGGCGCCTATCTCGATTCTCTGGGCTGGGCTTACTTCAAGCTGGGTAAGTTTGAGCAAGCCGAGGACAACCTGGTGAAAGCTTCTCAGCACATGGGAGTTGACCCCACGGTGCAGTCCCACCTGGGCACCCTTTACCAGAAGACCGGACGCCTGAAGCTGGCAGCGGCACACTGGGAACGAGCGGTTCAGGAATGGAACAAAACCATCCCAGCCGAAGTCGACAATGACGAGTTAGCCAAGGTGCAGAAAGACCTCGAGTCGGCCAAAGTGAAGCTCGCTAAAGAAGATTCGGGAAATAAATAGCACTTGGCACTTCGTCAGCGGGGCTGTCGCTGACCTCTGAAACTCGGCCCGCAAACAGGAAACCTCCTAGGAAATTTTAAGCTCGGCAATAACCTCGCCTGGCCAAATGCCAAGTGCCAACTGCTAAGTGCTAGACTCTGCATATGCTCGCCGACTACGCGGTGCGAGTGGAGCAATCCCGCGGACGCCGTTATCCCGAGCCTCAGCATCCCTACCGCAACGATTTTCAGCGCGACCGCGATCGTGTCATCCACTCGCGGGCGTTCCGCCGTCTGGAAGCCAAGACCCAGGTATTCACCCGGCGCTACTCCGATCATTTTCGCAACCGTCTCACGCATACGCTCGAAGTGGCGCAGATCGCACGGACCATCGCGGCGCAGCTTGAGTTGAATGTTGACCTGGTGGAAGCGTTGGCGCTGGTGCATGACGTCGGCCATCCGCCGTTCGGCCATGCCGGTGAGAAAGCCCTCGACGCGGTCATGCGGGAGCACGGATATTTTTTTGATCACAACCTGCACGCCCTGCGCATCGTGGAAAATTTTGAGATGCGCTACGCCGCCTTCCGCGGACTGAATCTAACGTTCGAAGTTCGCGAAGGCATCATCAAACATTCGCACGACTATAGCGTCGAGCAGTTCCCGGAGTTGGCGGAATATCTCCTCGACCAACGGCCGCCGCTCGAAGCCCAGCTAATCGATCTGGCTGACGAGATTGCCTACAGCACAGCCGATTTGGACGATGGGTACGAATCCCACCTGCTCAAGCTCGAGGAAATTCGCGCCGGCGTCGCGGTATTCGACCGCTTCTATCAGGAGGCCGAGCGTCAATGGCCTGACGTGATCGACAAATTGAAATTCAACGAAGCCCTCAAGGGTATGCTGGACCGGTTTGTTGGCGACTTGATCTGCAACACCCGGGAACAGATCCGCGCCGCGGCAGTACACAGCGTAGACGATGTGCGTGCCTGTCCACGGCGGCTGATCAGCTTCAGTCAGGAAGTTGAGGAGGAACGGCGCCGCGCCAAGACGTTTCTCTACGAAACTCTCTACTACGCCCCGGAGCTGGATGCGGAGAAAGCAGAAGGGGAACGTGTCATCCGCGCACTGTTCGAATTCTGGATGACACGGCCAGAGAGCCTGCCCTCCAGCTACCAGGAAAAAGCCGAGCAGGAACCGCTGCCACGGATTATTTGCGATTACATTGCCGGTATGACGGATTACTACATCTATGAGCAGTACGAGAAACATCGCGGAAAGATATAACTCTGCGTACTCTGCGCTCTCTGCGTTTCAAGATTTTCAAACCTATGAAAGGGACTTTTTCGGGCGATATCGGCGGCAACAGATTTCCGCAGTTTTTCTATCCGCCATCCCCAAAATTACCCTCAAAGCAGCATTTTGTACTCCACCCACCCCCGGGAGCAGCTAGAATGTTATTGCAGGACAAGGATTTAGCAGGCCTTCAGTTTGGCATCGAACTTGATATAAACAGATATGCTGATGCCGGCATCAAACGGTGTCGCAGGTTCTGTTCGATCCGATGCAGAAGTTAGAAATCACACGACACGCCCGTTCAGGCGTGCTGGAGCGGAGCCCCAGGCGCTCCCTCACCGGGAGGAAGTTGCAATGAAGAATCGTGCACTCGTCGCATTGTTATTGGCAGTTCTGCTCGCTGTGCCCGCTGTGGCGCAGATGAGCTCAACCTCGCAAGATCAATCCACCGCCAGCCAACCGGCGCAGAATTCCGCCAGTTCCACGGCGTCCCAGACTGCAACCTCGACCGACAGCGCAACCGGCAAGCCGCTGCAACCTCCGGCGCGCGAGGGCTTCTGGGGACATCTGAACCCGTTTGCCCGCAAGAAATATGTGCAGCGCCAGACGCAGCCTATCCGTGACCGGTTGAACGAGCTCGACGAACTCACCGCAGCCAACAGCAAGATGATCAAGGACGTCGACAGCCGCGCGCAGCAGGGCATCCAGCTGGCTTCGGCGAAGGCGAACGAGGCCGACCAGCACGCCATCGATGCCGGCAACAAGGCGCAAATGGCGCAGCAGACAGCCACCCAGGCCAACAATCGTCTCACCAACGTTGAGCAGGTGGTTGGCAACATCGACCAGTACAAGGCCACTAATCAGACGGAAATCCGCTTCCGCCCCGGCCAGACCGTGCTGAGCAAGAATGCCAAGTCGGCTTTGGACGACCTTGCCACGCCGCTGAAAAACCAGCGCGGATACATCATTGAGGTGCAGGGCTTCTCGTCTGGCCGCGGCCAGGCAGCCATCGCTACCTCGCAGAAAATGGCAGATTCGGTGGTGCGGTATCTGGTGCTGAACCACGACATCCCGGTGTACCGGATTTACGTTGTGGGGATGGGCAATGCGCCGGTGCAGACCGGCAACGCGGAGGAAGGCAAACCGGCGAAGCGCACCGCCGGCGGCCATGTGGAGATCAGCCTGCTGAAGAACGATCTGGAGCAGTTGGCTACCACATCGAACACGGGTACTCAGTCGCCGCAGTAATCGTTGAACGGGGGACGGGCGTCCCTCGCCCGTCACGTACACCTCAAAAGCCTCTCGTTACGACGAGAGGCTTTTTCTTTGACGAGACTGACCCCCCACCCGCGCTTGCGCAGCGCAGAAAAAGGGATTAAGGTGTTTTGCATTAGCGTTGTACGTAATTCGACATCCCATTTCCTAGGAGAAACGCATGAAGAACGTTCTGAAAGCGTGGTTGGGAGTGCTGGCGTTCGTCCTCATTTTTTCCACCTGGTCGCTGGCCGGTAGCGGCGTCGACACATTCAAAGGCAAGTGTGCGATGTGCCACGGGGCCGATGGCAAAGGCGAGACGTCCATGGGAAAAACGCTGAAGCTGCGCGACCTCGGCTCCGCCGATGTGCAGAGCATGTCCGATGCCGATCTGATCAATACCATCACCAACGGCAAAGGCAAGATGCCGAAGTACGATGGCAAACTTACCAAGGACGAGATCAGCGACGTAGTGAAATACCTCCGCACCCTGAAGCATTAAGTGCTCGTGACGATGAAAGGGACGCCGGCTGTGCCCTGACTTTTCTGTGGCGCGGCTGGCGGTTCTTGAAACATCCTTCTGCCCGCTCGTAACATCCATATAGGCACGCCAGATCACCAGCTCGGCCGACCGCCGTCCATCAACGGGTGAAATGAAAGACGACCCCAGGGAGAACGATAAACCGAAACGCCGCAAGCTGCGTGTTGGCGTTTCCCGCCGCGATTTTCTGAAGATTACAAGCATTTCCGCTGCTGCGGTACCCGTTCTCGGGACAAAAGTGGTCAGGGCCGCAGGCGAGCCGGTCAAGGTTTATGGGCCCGGCAAAATTCCCGTCGAACTCACCATCAACGGCGCTCAGCACAATTTACAACTCGAACCGCGCGTGACTCTGCTCGATGCACTTCGCGATCAACTGGGAATCACCGGCGCCAAGCGCGTCTGCGACCGGGGTGAGTGCGGCGCCTGCACCGTGCTGCTGGATGGCAAGGCCGTGTATGCCTGCTCCGTCCTGGCGATTGAAGCCCAGGGCAAACCGGTGGCCACGGTCGAATCGTTCATGCAGGGCGAGGACCTGCATCCCATCCAGCAAGCCATGATTGATAACGACGCTTCGCAGTGCGGCTTCTGCACGCCTGGCTTTGTGGTCGCACTCAAAGCCGGTTTGTACAAGAACCCCAACGCCTCGCCCGAAGAAATTCAACATGCACTTAGTGGCAACCTCTGCCGCTGTGGCACCTATCACGGCACGCAAATGGCGATTGCGCAGATGACGCAGAGGAAAGGCTGAGCGATGCCTGACTACAACTGGCCGGACGCTGAGCACCGCACGCTGATTGGCAAGCGGGTCACGCGCGTCGACTCGCGAGTGAAAGTTTCCGGCCAGGCGAAATACACTTACGACTATCGCGCTCCCAACATGTTGTTTGGAAAAGTGGTGCGCTCGCCGTATGCCAAAGCAAAGATCGTCAGCATCGATACCAGCGCAGCGGAGAAGCTGCCTGGCGTGAAAGCGGTCGACATCATTCAAAAGCCGGGAACGACTGTGCAGTGGGCCGGCGACGATGTGGTCGCTGTGGCTGCGGTCGATGAATCAACTGCAGAAGACGCTGCCCGCCTGATCAAGATCCAATACCGCCCCATGCCACATCTGGTCAGTGATGCGGAACCGCCCGCCGGCGCGGCTGAATCGGCCGGCCCGATGAGCGGGGATGAGATCAATGACGCGATCAACAATCAGATGCCGGACATGCAATTGATCGAATACCTCCGGCAGTACGGGGTCAGTTTCGAGCTAGACCCCGGGGACATCCAAGAGTGGCGGGGCGAAGGAGTATCGGAGCCGGTGCTGGATGCGATCCGCAAAGCGAAATATCATCCGGCGAAGAGCGGAGTCATACACTCGGCCTACAAGAAAGCAGCCGCCCAAACCATGGGCGATCCGGATCGCGCCTTTGCGGAGGCCGAGGTCGTCTGCGAAGGTTTGTACGGCGCGCCGGTGATCGCGCACTGCTGTCTCGAGGCCCACGGTTCGACCTCCGAGTGGCCTGACAAAGACCATTTGTTCACGCACATTTCTACGCAGGGGGTCTCCGGCATTGCCGGCCAGATGGCGGAGCCTTTGGAAATTCCCGCGGCCAACATCAGAGTCCATCAGGACCACATGGGCGGCGGTTTCGGCAGCAAGTTTGCTGCCGACCGCTGGGATGTGGCGGCGGCCCGGCTCTCGCGAAAAGCCGGGGGAAAACCGGTGCGCATCATGCTGGAGCGCGACGCGGAGCTGGAAGTCGCTGGCGCGCGTCCTTCCGCTTATGCGCGGGTGAAATTGACCGCGAAGAAAGATGGCACCGTCACCGGGTGGCAGTCGCAGTCCTGGGGAACCGGAGGCCCCGGCGGTGGCGGCATGCCGCCGATTCCGTACGTCTTCGGCGTGCCCAACCAGCGCAAAGAGCATACGGCGATCTGCACCAACATTGGCCCGTCGCGGGCCTGGCGGGCGCCGAATCATCCACAGGCTGCGGTCATCACCATGTGCGCATTCGATGACCTGGCCGCCAGGCTGAATCTCGATCCGCTCGACCTGTGGCTGAAGAACCTGGATATGACCGGCCGTCGTCGCGAGACATATCGCGAGGAGCTTGGGATTGCTGCGGATTTGATGGGATGGAAAGCTAATTGGCAACCGCGCAGCCAGAACGTTGCCGGCAGCACGGCACGCGGCTTGGGACTCTCGATTCACACCTGGGGCGGCCGCGGGCATGAGAGCAATTGCGACTTGACCATCCATCCCGACGGTTCAGTCGAGATCAAGATGGCGACCCAGGACATCGGCACCGGCACACGCACGACCATCCAGATTGTCGCCGCGGACACTCTCGGGCTTCCGGTCGAAGCCATTCATCTTCATATCGGCGATACGCTGTATCCCCCATCTGACGCCTCCGGCGGGTCATCCACTCCGGGCGGAGTGAGTTCCTCCACACGGCGTGCCGCGGTAGACGCGCGCGACGCCGTTTTCGCCAAGGCTGCTCGCGCTCTCAATGCGCAGCCTTCTGAGCTGGAATGCTTCAACGGCACGGTGCGGGTGAAGAGTGATCCTGGCCGGTCCATGACATGGCAGCAGGCTTGCGCCAAGCTGGGGGCGAAGCCAATCACAATTCGCGGCAAGAACCCGGACAGCAGCAAACCACCCGACCTCACCAGTAGCGGCGTTGGCGGAGTGCAGATGGCCGACGTTGAAGTGGACATCGAGACCGGCATCGTGCAGGTGAAGAAGATGGTCGCGGTGCAGGATTGCGGACTCATCATCGACTTGAAGACCGCCGAGAGTAGTGTTTACGGCGCGCTGGCCATGGGCATCAGCTACGCGCTCTTCGAAGAAAAAGTCCTGGACCAGGCGACCGGCCGGATGCTGAATGCCAATATGGAATCCTACCGGCTGGCGGGACTGAATGATATTCCGGAACTCGTCGTGCACATGATGACCGGCAAAGGCTATGACGAACGCGGCGTGATCGGGTTAGGCGAGCCGCCGGTGGTTTCTCCGGGTGCGGCCATTTCTAATGCAGTGGCGAACGCGATCGGCGTGCGAGTGCCGTTTCTGCCACTCACGCCGGATCGAGTCCTGGCTGCACTTGAGCAGAAAAATGGCGGCGGAAAGGCAGGCGCGTGATGCGGCCCTTCGAATATGCCAGTCCCACCACCCCGCAGCAGGCTGCCGGTTTGCTCGGCACAGCCTGGGGGCAGGCAGAGGTGCTGGCCGGCGGCACGGATTTGCTGTCGTTAATGAAAGACGACGTGGTCCATCCCAAGCGGCTGGTCAATATCAAAGACATTGCGGAACTGCGCGGTGTTAGTGCTGGCCCGCAGGGGCTTCGCATCGGTGCACTCACAACTCTCGGCGATCTGGGCGACAACGTGAACGTGATTTCCGGTTATCCCGCGCTGGCGGGGGCGCTGGGCGAAGCTGCGAGCCCGCAAATTCGTAACCTGGCGACAATCGGCGGGAATCTGTCGCAGCGTCCGCGCTGCTGGTACTTCCGCAGCGGGTTTGGCTTGTTGCCGAAAGACGAATCCGGCAAGGACCTGGTCGTTGAAGGCGAGAATCGGTACCACGCGGTGCTGGGGAACGACGGCCCGGCGAAGTTCGTGAGTCCTTCCACGGTGGTTCCGGCGTTGATCGCCTACGGCGCATCCATTCGGCTGGCTGGCCCCGCCGGCACGCGTGAGCTGCCTCTGGAAAAATATTATGTGATCCCGCGAACGGCTGACGAGCGCGAGCATGATCTGAGGCCGAACGAAATCGTGACGGAGGTTATTCTTCCTCCTGTCAAAGCAGAGTGCGCACATTATGAGATCCGCCAGAAGGCTGCCTTCGATTGGCCGCTGGCCGTGGCCGCGGTTTCCCTGATGACGCACGGGCGCTCCGTCCTGAAGGCCTGTGTGGTCTTGGGATGCGTGGCTCCCATACCTTGGGTTTCAGCAGAGGCCGCACAGGTGTTAGAGCGCCAGGAGATCTCCGAGGAAGTGGCGAAGGCCGCTGCAGATGTGGCCGTCCAAAACGCGAAGCCGCTCCGTCACAACGCATACAAAGTTCAACTTGCGCGCGTGGCCGTGAAACGGGCCATTCTGAAAGCGGCGGAGAGTGCGGCATGATCTCTGAGGCTGATCGCTTCAACACCAATCATCCAAATTTGTGCTCCTTCCTGCGCTGGAAGAGACAATTCATCTCTGCCGAACCCGATCCCTCTGTGCCACCCTCAAATGATGGCCTATTCTGGTGCGTGCAGACGCAGACTTGCATCGGGCCCGATGGCAAGTTGGCGGAGCCGGGGAGTTGTTCGTCTTCGCGACGGGAATGCCACGGAACGGGCAAGTGCGGCTAAAGTACAAACGCGAGCGTTTGCGCTCGCGTTTGCATGTCAGGTTGGAGAAGCCGTCGTGGGCGATTCAAATAAAAAACCGTGTTCCCGGCCCGAGTGCCCGATACTATGGCCTCGGCGGTAACACGGAGCAAGTCTCAGATAATTGGGGAGAGCGAAACCGGGGAGGATTCTCTCCCAGTCACGGCGCGGGTGTCAAGCCAAAAACGCTTCGCGGGTCGAACCAGGCGGCCGCAGCAAACGTGCAAAGCTTTTCCTGCGAAAACGGCAGCTTAAAGCGGCACAAGAGACTTATTTTGTGAGCTTCTTTTTTGTCCCAGTTTTAGACAAGGTTGGCCGAATGCAAGTTTTTTGTCTTGACTGTTAAGCTCGTGCCGCCCACAATGTCACCGAACTTTTCCTCTCGCTTTTGACCCTGGGGTTGTATTCGACATTGCAGAACAACCGGCGTGACGTGTACCGCTGGCGCTGACGGGCCAAAATGGCCGACTTCGTCCAAGTCCAAGAGGCTGAACTCGAAGAGATTCGCACCCTACGAGAGCGCCGCAGTGTCCCCGCCGCTGAAGACGTGACAGATCTTTCCGGACTTTGCTTTTCCGGAGGCGGCATCCGCAGCGCCACGTTCTCTCTGGGAGTCTTGCAAGGTCTGGCGACCTATGGGCTCCTCCGTCGGTTCGACTACATTTCTTCGGTCTCCGGTGGCGGGTTTATTGCCAGCTGGCTGATCAGTTGGATCAAGCACTCTTCATTCGATGATGTTGAGCAGGAACTGAGGAAGTCGCCGCCCGAACAGGGCGTTGACGCAATTCCCCGACCGCACACCTACAAGGAAGCGGGTCCAATCAACTTCCTACGCTCGTATAGCAATTACCTGACGCCGCGGCTCGGTCTGTTCGGTGCGGATACCTGGGTCGCGGCCGCCTCTTACATACGCAACCTGCTGCTCAACCTAACAATCCTGATTTCTTCCCTGGCAGCCGTGCTGCTAGTCCCAAGGTTGGGACAGCGTGCATTCCAGGCCGCGCTTTGCTCAGACGGATGGCCGGCCGCCGTTGTGGCCGTCGCCCTTCTTCTGTTTTCGCTGGCGTTCATTGACCTGAACATAGCAGACTTCTCTCTGCGCGAGGCCGTCGCCCAAGAAATGCACGGCCAGGGTCCCGACCCAAGAGAACTGGCGGCCGCGGCCCAGAGCAGAGTCTTGTGGCTTGGGGTCCTGCCCATCTTTGTTGCGGCGGTGCTCGGGTCGCTCAGTCTGGCACAGTACGTTAAAGCTGACTCCGGCGTGGCCACAGCTCATGTGGGGTGGTGGGTCTTGTGGGGTGCAGTTGGCTACTTGCTGTCACGCGCAATCGCGCAAGGAATCGCTTGGCTGCTCCTATGGGATCGAGTGCAAACTCGCGGGGCGGATGTGAGAAAGGAGTTCTGGGCACGAGAAAGGAGAGCGGCGTTCGCGATGCTGCGATGGGCACCGCTGGCGGGACTCTTAGGCGGAGTTTTGCTGCGAGAGTTGGCGCGCCTGTTCCGCCTGTGGTCCTGCCTTGATCCTCGGGCTGGAGCGGCGTTGCTGGTATCGTTTGGACCGCCGCTGGTTATCGCAATCATCTTGCTCAACGGCGTACTGCACGTCGGGCTGATGAGTTTGTGGTTTGTCAATCAGAAGAGGGAGTGGTGGGCGCGGCTCGCAGCTTGGCTTCTGATCTGGACGCTGAGCTGGATCTTCGTGTTTGCTCTGGCGCTGTATTCGCCGCTCGGCGTGCTCAGATTGACAGGCTGGGTGAAAACCAAGATAGCTCTCATCGCTGGCTGGGGCGTTTCCACGCTGTCCGGAATCCTGGGCGGCAGCAGTGCCAAGACCTCAGGCGAAGAGAAAAGTGGGAATACGCTGTTGGAACTGGTCACGACTATCGGTCCTTACGTCTTCATCGTTGGGACTTTTGTTTTGATTTCCTACGGCATTTACACGATCGTTGGCGGTTCTTCTTCGATGTCTGCGCAGCCAACGCCAGTGGAAATGCAGGTATCGGGCAATGTGGAGTCGACTGCCGCGTCGTCTACTCCACTTCAGGGCACATTCCAATTTTCACTTTCGACAGCAATCGCGCATCGCCAGATTTCAGACAACCAGTATTGGGGCAAGTGGTGCTTCTGCAAACTGCTTGGGCTTTTTGTTGGTTTGGTGGTGGTCGCCGTGGTCCTCGGGTGGCGAGTAGACGTGAATGAGTTTTCGCTGCAGCTTTTTTACCGGAACCGGCTGGTGCGTTGTTACCTGGGAGCATCGAATCCGCAGCGTTGTCCGCAACCGTTTACCGGCTTCGATCCCACCGATGATACTCTGCTGAGAGATTTCTCCACTTCACGCGACCTGAAATATTCAGGCCCTTATCCCATTCTGAATTGCGCACTGAATATTTCTCACGGCGAACGCCTGGCCTGGCAGGAACGAAAGGCGGAGTCGTTTATCTTTACCCCGCGATTCTGCGGCTATGACTTCAAGGAGGAACGCAAGGATCAGGCCGCGCAGGAGGTCTTGTCGGACAGACAATTGTTAGCACCGCATCAGAGCTATCGCCCGACGGAAACGTACGCCTACCCGGACGGCGGGCCCTACCTCGGAACTGCAGTCGCAACCTCTGGAGCAGCAGTCAATCCCAACATGGGTTATCACATTTCGTCACCGGTCGCTTTTTTATTGACGGTTTTCAATGTCCGCCTGGGCTGGTGGATGGGCAATCCACGGCGGGAAGAAACGTGGCGGCGTTCCACTCCGATGTTCGGACTGTTCTATCTGCTCTGCCAGTTGTTCGGGGTAACCGACGACACCAGCAAATATGTGAATCTCTCGGACGGCTATCATTTCGAAAATCTCGGTCTCTACGAACTGGTGCGCCGCAAATGTAAGTACATCGTGGTATGCGACGTGGGAGCCGACGCCGGCTTTACTCGCGAGGACTTGGGAAACGCCGTGCGCAAATGCCGAAGCGACTTCGGAGTGGACATCGAACTGGACGCCAGCCCCTTCAAGCCGGGTGAAGATGGCTTCAGCGACGCGCATTTCGTAGCTGGTACCATTCAATATCCCGACGGCCAGCAGGGACAAATCCTCTACATCAAGAGCGCAATGACGGGTTACGAACCGCAAGACATTCTCGCCTACAAAGTTGCCAACCCGGTTTTCCCCCACCAAAGCACCGCCGACCAGTGGTTCGACGAATCACAATTCGAGAGCTATCGAGCCCTGGGAAGGTTCGCTGTCGAATCGGCCCCGGATAAGCTGGGAGATCCGAAGGACGTATCGAAAATGTCCCAAGCGGAATTGTTCGAGGCGCTATCGTTGTAGCGGTGTACCACCTCAAGCACCCTGGTTACTGCACTTTCTCGTACTCTGCTTTGGCTTCGCGCAGCAAGGGAAGATCCGGATCGGCGTCCTTCAACGTGGCGAAAAAGTCCTGGTACGCCAGCCGGCTGTGCACATTGTCTCCCGACAACTCGTAGGCTTGAGCCAGGCCCAATTGAAGAACAGGAAGCACCGCATCCAGCCCAAAAAACGGCTTCAGGGCCAGGGCGCGTTGGAATGTCTGAACCGCGTCTCCAGCCTGCTTGGCCTTAAGGTACGCCAGTCCGCGGAGGGCAAGCGTTCCCGAGTCCACGCGAGCGTAGACCGTGGCTCCATCCAGCAAATTGCCCGCCTGGGCGGCATCTCCGTGGTTGAGCGCGATTTCTGCCTTGACTTCGGGCAGCGAGACAAACTGCACCATGGTGTCGTAGGGCCGCTTCTGCGCAATGTCCTCCGCCAGTTTGAGCGATTTTGTCTCCTCGCCAACGAAAGCCATCACCGAGGCTACCGCCATCACCACACCCGGAGAACTGGAAGTCTTCAAGGCCGTGTCCGCATCCCGCAAGGCCTCGGACTTCTCGCCGAAGATGGCCTCGAACGCGGCCTGCTGCTGGTAGCTGTTGGCCGAGACATCCTTGAGTCCCAGATGCTCCGCAGCTTCGCGACCTTTCTGGGCGATCTCCCGTGCCTGCTTCAACTGGCCACGGCAAGCAGCCATGCCGGCGCGGAAGCCGAGCACGTTCATTTCTCCGTCTGGACCTGCTCTTGCCAGTTCGAGTTCCCGTTCCACCGTGGCGGAATCGTTTTGCAGCCAGGCAACGTTCGCCACTGCTAAATGCATGCTCGGAGGCGCGATCTTTCTATCGAAAGCCTGATTGATCGTGGCTTTGGCTTCGTCCAGCCGGTTGAGCGCAACGTAGGCTGCCGCAAGGTTGCTATAGCCGCTCACGCCGTCCGGATCGAGCTCCACGGCCATACGCGCGTTAGACAGGGCATTGTCGAACTGACCCAGCCTCAGATAAATCCCGGAAACATTGTTGTAAGGAATCGAGTCCCGGGGATAAGTCTGCTTGTAGAGCTCCAGCGCCGTAATGCCTTTTTCCAACTGGCCGGAATCGGCGTAGTAATGCTCCATGATGTATAGCTTTTCGTGCTCACTCGCGCGGTCGCGTAACTCAAAGCCTTTTTGCCGGTTCTGCTCGGAGAGATCCGACTGCCCGATGTTCCCGTAAACCGTTCCCAGCCTCGCATAAGCCATGGCGAAGTTGGGGTCGAGTTCCACCGCTTTCTTATAGAAAGAAAGCGCAGCATACTCGTCGCCCACTTGATGCTTGGCATCTCCGAGACTCAAGGCCTTCAATGCTTCGAGCGAGGACGTGGTTGCCTCCGACAACGGTTTGTCATACTTCTGCACCGAGGCCAGAGATTCGCCCAGCTTCCTGCGCAGGCTGGAAGCGGAGTGGTGCAGCGAACTCAACACCTCTTCTTTGCTGCCGGCTTGCGCCTGCTCTTGCGCGAGCGCCTCGCCAGACGCCGCGTTCACCGCCTCCAGCGTCAGGATATACTGGCTTCCCAGGCTGGCGATGGAACCGGTCAACATGGCTTTGATGGCGTCGCGCTGGCAGATTTCCCGGCCAACTTCGCTGGTGATGCGCTCGTCCGGCGAGCGCCCCATGAATTGCAGCGTCCGCCTGACTTTCTGGTCCGAGACCACGTTCAAGTACGGTGACTGCCCAAGATCAACCGCGACGGCTTTCTTCAAAGTGCCGTCAAACACCGGATCGGCGGTTGTGTTGACGAAGTCCGTCACCAGGATGGCATCCTTCTCCGTCATAGCGGCGCTGCGTCTCTTGGTAAAGAACACGGTCGCCAGCGCGGCAATTGCCAGCACTAGGACGCCGCTGACCACATAGCTCCACAGCTTGCGCGATCGTTCCGGCGGAGCCGCGGCCGCCCGTATCTTGCCGGAAGAACCGCCGGCAACCGCAACGAATCCCGATTCCGTGTCGCGCTTCAGGCGTTTGAGATCGGCGCGCACTTCAGCCGCACTCTGATAGCGCAGTTCCCGGTCTTTTTCCAGAAGCTTGTTGAAGATTCCTTCCAATGGCTCCGGTATTTCTGCGTTCAGCCGCACCGGCTGCACCGGCGGACGATTCAGGATCGCATCAAAGATCACCGCCGAGGTTTCGCCCCGGAACGGCAGCGCGCCCGTGGACATTTCATAGAGCACCGTGCCGAAAGAAAACAGATCGGTGCGGGGATCGAGTTCCTTACCGCGCGCCTGTTCCGGCGACATGTACGCCACCGTTCCCACGGTCGAGCCGGGGCTGGTAAGCATGGCATCGCTCACTGTGACTGCTGAAGCCAAACTGGTGCCGCTGGTCAGGCTGGATTTCAGGTGTTTGGCCAGGCCGAAGTCGAGCAGCTTGACGTGATGGTGCGCCGCCACAAAGATGTTGGCCGGCTTGATGTCGCGATGAACAATGCCCTTGGCGTGCGCGGCTTCGAGCGCATCGGCGATCTGGATGGCAAGGTCAATGACCTCATCGATCGGCATGGGCTGGCCTCCCATGCGCTGTTTGAGGGTCTGCCCCTCGAGCAACTCCATGACGATGAAGTGCCGGCCTTCGACTTGTCCGATTTCGTAGATGGTGCAGATATTGGGATGGTTCAGGGCTGAGGCGGCGCGCGCTTCGGCCTTGAAGCGTTCCAGCGCAGCCGGATCTTTTTCAAGCTCGCTGGGAAGAAATTTGAGCGCGACGTGGCGGCCGAGGTCCACGTCCTCGGCTTCGTAGACCACACCCATGCCGCCCCCGCCCAACTGGCGCAGCACGTGGTAGTGAGAGATGGTTTGACCAATCATGAAACCGGCCAATCCGGGAGCACTTTGATGTTAGGCCGTGGGGCAAGAGTAGTCAACGCGAGGGGGGATGGGAGCTGGCCCACCCTTTCTTTCTCATCGTGCTCTCGACGATACCCCGGCCTTCGCACAGAACGCGCAAGGCCAGGGCCGCCCTTCACGCAGAGCTGGCTGCCGGCCCTGCCCTGTAGTCCCTGCCATTCCGTAGTAAGCTAGTCAGCAATGCCCGCCGAGAAAATCATGGTGGTGGACGACGAGCGCCTGGTGCGCTGGTCGCTGCGCCAGAAGTGCGAGGAGTGGGGCTATCACGTGGCTGAGGCCGAGACCGGAGAAGCCGCGCTCAAGCTGGCGCAGCATGATGCTCCCGACCTGGTGCTGCTCGACGTCCGCCTGCCCGACATCAGCGGCCTCGAAGTTCTCAGCCAACTCAAGAAGAACGGCGACGCCCGCGCCGTCATCATGATTACCGCCGACCCGCAGCTCGATGATGTGAAGGCCGCGCTCAAGATGGGCGCATACGACTTTGTCGGCAAGCCGCTGGACTTCGACGAGCTCAGCGTCGCTATCAAGAACGCTCTCGAGACCACGCGTCTGCGCAGTGAAGTGCAATCGCTGCGCGGTGAAGTGCGGCGGCGTGGAGGCTATCACGAGGTCATCTTCTCTTCTGCAAAGATGACCGAACTGATGGCCTTCGTGCGCAAAGTGGCGTCCAGCGAGGCTACTACGATTCTCATTCAGGGAGAAAGCGGCACCGGCAAGGACCTCATTGCCAAGGCCATCCACTATGAAAGCTCGCGCCAGGAGAAGCCGTTTGTGGCCATCAACTGCTCGGCCATTCCTGAGACTTTGATGGAAGCGGAGCTGTTCGGCCACGAAAAAGGCGCGTTCACTGATGCCAAGCAGATGAAGAAGGGCTTGTTCGAGACCGCCGATGGTGGGACGCTGTTTCTGGACGAGATCGGCGAGCTCTCCCCGCTATTGCAGGCAAAACTTCTGCGCGTGCTGGAAGACCAGATCATCCGGCGCGTGGGCGGAGTGCGCGACATGCAGGTGGACGTGCGCGTGATCGCCGCTTCCAACCGTGATCTCGAAAAGGCCGTGCGCGAAGGCCACTTCCGGCAGGACCTCTACTACCGGCTGGCCATCATTGCCGTCTTCATTCCGCCATTGCGCGAGCGCAAAGAAGACATCATGCCGCTGGTGGACTTCTTCATCGGGCTTTACAACAGCAGGTTCAAAAAGTCGGTGCGCGGGGTCACGGCCGACACCCGGCGCCTGCTGCAGAACCACAACTGGCCGGGCAATGTGCGTGAACTCAAGAATTCCATCGAGCGGGCCATGATCCTGGAGGACGAGCAGTTCCTGCACTCCATGTACTTGCCGTTTTCGGTGGCAGAATCTGACGGGCTTACCGCGTTTGAGCGGACTTCTTCCTCGGATGGCGAGCAGCATCTCGCGGGTGGAAGGACGTTGCCGCGGTTGTACATTCCAGATGGCGGCACGTCACTCGAGGATGTGGAGCGGGCCATGGTTGAGCTGGCCATGAAACAGGCCAACCACAATCAGACGCACGCCGCCAAACTGTTGAACATTTCCCGCGACGCCTTGCGCTACAAGCTGAAGAAGTTCGGGTTCATTCGAGCGGAGGATGAAGAGGCAGAAGCTTCGGCAGAACAATCCTCGGCCGGTTGACCTGCGACCACTCCCAACTCAGAACGTGTATCGAGCCGAAAACTGCAGGACGCGCGGAGGGTTGAGGGGACTGATCTCCTGCAGGGTGCCAAAATTTCCCGGACCAGAGTTCGGCACCAGGAAACAGGTTTGGTAGAGCGAAACACCATCGCCGCAAGGATATTTCCCCAGCTGGGTCCCGATCGGGTTGTATTGTGCCTGATTCACTCCGCTGCCGTTTTGGACGTAGTAATTGGAATGGTTGAACAAATTGAATGCGTGCACCTGAAACTGCAACTGCTGGCCTTCTTTAATACGAAAGCTGCGCGCCAGTGCAAGATCGACCTCTTCGATCCAGGGGCCGTAGAAGGAGTTCAGGCCCACGCCAGGAGTGGGGCCGGCGCCATTGATGCCGGTAGCAGTGTTAGCGGTAGCCTCGTTGAAAGCGGTATCGTTGAGATTCCCGTTTGCACCCGTGCAATCACTGAAGTTCAGGATGCCGCTCACGCTGGTGCAGGCCGGGCTTAACAAAGCTGCATAAGGACGGCCGGAACTAACCTGCATCACGCTGCTCAAACTCCAACCGGAGAGCACGGCGTGCCCCGCGCGTGAACTTGTAAATCTCTCTAGCCGGGGCGCGTAAATGCCAGCGAACGAGATCCGGTGACGCTCATCGAGCAGGGAGGGGGCGTGCGTGTCGCCAAAGTTGAACTGATTATTGAAATCCATTCCATCCAGCATGATGTTCTTCGCGTAGGTGTAAGAAGACTGCAAAGAAAGTCCTTGCGACATACGGTGCTGCACTTGCACGAAGAACGAATTGTAATGGTTCTGGCCGGGGCTGATGAGTTCGTTGATCTGACCCAGGCTGGGATCGATCAAACCTTCCTGCAGCAAACCGCTGTCCAGGTTGGGCAGAACGATCGTGGGGCCGCTGCAGGGTGCGACCGTGGCGCCCGGCGGGCACACAATGTAAGTGGTCGTTCCCTGGGGCGGCTTCAGGTTCGCATCATAGGCGCTGCCGGCCAGCAAATGCACGCCATGGGTCCACATGGTGCCGATGCTTACGGTTGTATTCGGAGTGATCTCCCGTTCAATCTGCAAACTCGCCTGCAACACGTACGGAACCCGCATGAGCGGAGAGACCAGGGAAATGTCGGGCGAAGACTGAAACAGGGCGGAGTTCGTGATGCTATTGGGAAACGTCGGCCCAAAGACTGCGCCGTCCAAGCCAATCGACCCGCTCTGTTGATTAGGCGCGAAAAGTGGATTGAAACTCGCGTTGACCGTTGATTGTTGCGACGCCAGACCGTTCGAGGCCACGGAATTGCGATAGTTCAGGCCGTTCATGTTGCTGTAAAACTGGCCAAATCCGCCACGCACCACGGTCTTTTCTGCTGGCTGCCAGGAAAATCCAAAGCGAGGCGCTAAGCGCAAAAACTGATTTGGATACTGGCCGGTGAGCGGGAAAGCCGGGTTCTCCGGCGGCTGGGGATAAACCTGAAAGTCCTCCCGCAAGCCCATTTCGAGCGTAAGGCGTGGCGCCACGCGAAACGAATCCTGCAGGTAGAAACCGTAATAAGGCACGGAGAAAGCTACCGTCGGATTTCCGGAAGCCTGGTTGAAAAGTGCGTACTCCCCCAGCGCGAAACTGGTCAGATCGTTGAAGTAGTACGTGCCGCGAAAGGTGCCAAACTGAAAAGCCGCGTCAGGATCGAAGCCTCCGAAGTAGTGATCGGCCACCCAGGTGCGGTTCGTGTCGAAGCCGAACTGTAAGGTGTGTTTGCCAATCACATGATCGAGGCGGTCCGCGAGTCCCCATTGTTTTTCAAATACTCTGCCCGACGCGAAACCGCCATTTCCAAAAGTAAACTGGGTGGGATTCGCTAGGATGAAGGTCGGAAGGCTGGGGTTGATCAGCCCTGTTGGAGTAGCAAACTGATTGTCGGAAGAACCACCGGCGTGAAACTCGTTCAACAGGGTTGATGAGAAAGCGTGCGTCCATCCCAGGCTGGCTTGGTAGTCCCGCACATAGGCGTTGGCCAGAGCCTGAGTGCCGTACAGCGATTGCGGGCTTCCGGTGATTTCTCCGCCCGGTGAATTGAAGTGGTTGAAGTTCAAGCTGAGGAACAGCGTGTCGTGAGAACTGGCCTGGTAGTCGAACCGGGAAAAGAGCGCAAGATCATTGTGGCTGCTGGATTTTACTCCCAGGTTCGAATCAAGAGCGTTCAGAGCGTTCGATACCTGTTGGAGATAAACCGGATTGCTCGGATCGGGAGTGCTGTCGCTGCCCGGCACGGGCAACGGTGCATTGGGCGCGGGCAGCGGAGTCCCCGCTGGGACTCCAAAGCTGGTTTCGTTGGCTTGAGCAATCGGCTGGTTAACCACCGAAATCGGAGTGTTCTCGAGTTGTTGTTCGAAGTCAACAAAGAACCAGAGACGACTGGGGCGAATCGGTCCGCCAACCGCGCCTCCGAACTGCTGCAAAGCGTCCTGCGGCTTGGGAAGACCAGCGGCGCGGTCAATGGCGTCGTTCGAAGCCGTAGCAGAGTTGCGGTTGTAATAGAAGGCGCTGCCGTGAAAACTGTTGCTCCCACTCCGAGTCACGGTGTTGATGAAGCCTGTCCCACCACCGCCGTAAATCGCGGAATAGGGATTTTGCGCAACCTGAAACTCCTGGATCGCGTCCTCGCCGTAGGTATATGGGATTCTGCTACCACCCTGGGTATTTCCCCAGTAATTATTGGTTGCGCTCGTGCCATCGACGGTGAAGGAGTTCGAGCCGTTGCCGTTGGCGTAGCCCGTGTCTTCGCCGCCCTGCTGGCCGGCGATGCTGACGAGTCCCAGCGGACCGTCCGCGCTCGAATTCGGGCTGAGTAAAGTGAAATCCGTATAGCGCCGTCCGCTGAGGGGCAAGTCTTCGAGGAAATCGCGCTCGACCACGGTGGTCACCGAAGATTCGGTGGGCCGAAGCGGCGGATTCGTGGCCATCACCGAAACTGCTTCGTCGCTCGCCCCCACTTGCAGCTTCATGTCCTGCGAGGTCGTGCTTCCGATCAGTACGCGGATTTGGTCGATCTTTAAGGGACGAAATCCGATGTGAACGGCGATAATCGAGTAAGTTCCCGGGGAGAGCGCAGAGAAGTGATAAAAGCCGGACCGGTTTGCCACACCGGACTGCATGACCCCGGTTTGAAGATTCCAGATCGATATCGTCGCGTCTGGAATAACAGCTCCACTCGAATCCGTCACCCGGCCGGAGATCCCTCCAGTCAAAACGACGTTCTGGGCGCACAAGCTTGCACAAATCATCCCGATCAACAGGACGGCCAGAACGGTGATTCGAGTTTGCGGAAACATCTGACCTCTGAATCGAAAGTGGACTTTCTGAATCCCGCAACAGTAAGGTTTCAGCGGCAGACTCACGAAGCAAACATCGTATTGTCGACCGACTGACTACTACCAGGGATCGTGCCTTGGGGAAGCGCCTTTCGTGATGGAAATGAGATCAGCATCCACTGTCAAGATTATCCGGCAGCCGAGACTGATACGCAATCCTAGATGCAACTCGGTTACTAAGATAACCCGCCGGAAGTCGAGGGCGAGCTTAAGCCCGCTATTATTCAGGGACTGAGCGCAGGTTTGCGCCCAGTCCCTGAGTCAGCCAAACAGCTAGTCGTCGTCGCGATCAGCAGGCAATACGGTATGACGTGGCGCCGGCATCTTCGAGTTCGCGCCCTTCACCGACTTCCAGATCAGCTCGTTCGCTTCCCGCTCGGGTGCACTGTCGGGATGATCGAAGTCCATCTGACCCGCCCGCAGCACGATTCTGCGCATCGGATCAGTTGCCTTCAACTGACCGAGAGCCGGTGACTGCTCGCAAATGATGCTTTGCGCCGGCAGGATTGCCGTGTACGGCGCGTTGTTGGCCGGCGCGCTGTTCCAATCCATGATCGGATTCGCCACCGTGTCATAGGAGGTGAGCGGCTTGATGCCAAGGAGCATTTCCATGGTCTTCAGGACGCTCGTTTGGTTGTGGAAGTTGTGGTCAATCGCGCCCTGCGTGATCCAGGGGCTGATGACGTAAGCGGTGGCGCGATGGGCATCGACGTGATCGGGGCCGTCCTGCGAGTCGTCCTCGATAACGAAAATGGCCGTACTGGTCCAGATGGGACTGTTGCTGATCGTCTGCACCAGTTGCCCAACCGCGTAGTCATTGTCCGCCACTTCGGCCGCGGGTGAGAAATCGCCCGATGTCGGTCCCTGCGTATGGTCATGCGGCAGCCGCACGGTTTCAAACGTCGGTACGGAGTTGCCGGTCGGGTCTTGCGCCAGCATCTCGTTGAACTCGCGGATCCACTCGTGGACGCGGCTGGAGGAGCTGTACTTCCCGTATCCGGTTTCCTGGTACGAGCAGCCCTGCACACCTTGACCCGTGTAGATGGTAGATGCGTCACTGTCGGGATAATCGCTGTCAAAACGGCGATAGTCCCAATCGGTCAAGCCAGCCAGATCGTGTCCCGGTGGCTGGTTGGTCGCGTCAGGATAGTTGTCCGGCATAATCACATTGTTATTGCCGTCAGTGATACCGAACGACAGGAAGAACCCGTAGTTGCGGTACGTGAGTCCGGCAGCCAGAACCGCATCCCAAATATGTCCTCCGGGCCCTTCCGTTACATCCGGGATGGCCGGAGCGCCGTTCGGGAAATAGACCGGCGAAATGACGTTGCCGTCGGGGTCCTTTGCCGGGAAGCCGCCCACGTTGTAGCCGTTGTTCTGGCCTTCAATGTCGTACTGCCGGCCGCGGCCGCTGTAGTTGTAAGGAACGCTCTTAATGAGGTTTTCGTTGGCGATGCCTTCAGTGAGCCATCCCCAACCGTCAAAGCTGACTTCGCTGTTTGAATAGAAGTTGTCCATGAGCACGAAGCGCTCGGCCAACGCGTGGAGGTTCGGAGTCACACTTGAGCCAAACAGCGCCAGCGAGGGATCGCCGTTGCCGCCGGGTACATCACCCAGCACCTGATCGTAGGTGCGGTTTTCCTTGGCGATGTAGATTACGTGCTTGATCTTGCCCGCGCTGCGTCCGAGCCAATCCAGCCGCTGGTCCATAATTTTGGGCGCCGCATTGTTTGCCAGAAACGCCGACGTCCACTTCTTCATGTTGTTGTCGTTATCCAGCCCGGTGATGAACGCCACCTGGCCCTGAATGAGGTGCTGATCGTACCAGGGGCTGGAGTTGAAGTCCCACTGCACGTAGCCGGTGCTGGGATAGCGGGTTGTCGTTCCCTTGCCGTAGGCCACCAGGATGCTCGTGTTGGTCGGAGCAACCACCGAAGTGGGATACCAGCCTCCGGGCAAGTATCCGCGCAGGCTCAGATTCACACCGTTGAAGGTGAGCACCGCGACCGAGTTCGAATCGCCCAAGCTGACGTACAGGGTGTTTCCGTTCGGGGCAAGGGCCAGACCGGTGGGGGTCGATGATCCGGGCACATCCTGGAATCCCGGTGGGCGCAGCAGAATCGTGCTCACGACTGTGTCATTCGACGTGTTGATTACGGACACGGTATCGCTGCCGGCATTGGCCACGTAGAGCAACGACTGCGATTGATTGAGCAGCACTCCGTCCGGATTCGCGCCGGTAGTGATCATCGCATTGAGCGTCGGGTTGGTGGGGTCGGTCGTGTTCAGATCGTAGACCGCGCCGTCACGCTCGCTGGAAACGTACGCTTTGGAGCCGTTGGAAAGGACCGCGATGGAGAGCGGGTAGTTCACGGTTCCGTTGTAGCTGTTGGTAAAGGAGTAGCGGCCTACCTCGGTGTTGGTGCTCTGGGCGTAGATCGCTACGCTCGCGGGCACAAACAGCGTGGCCGGGTCATTGTTCACGACGTACAGGTAGCCACGGGTGTCGGTAGCCAGGCCGGAAGGGAAATCCGTGATTTGCGTGGCAGTGAATGGACCTAAGTCAGCCAGAATGCCATCGCTGCCCAGGAACAACGTGTCAATGGTGTTGTTGCCGCCTTGCGCCGCATACACGATGCCGCTGCTGCCAAAGGCAATTCCGTAGTAGAGGCCGTTGGTGGTTTGGAAGACGCAATAGTTGCAGTTCTGATACTCGACGTTCGAAACAAACTGTCCCGTCTTGCTGTTGATGGAGGTCAGTTGCTGATCGAACCCCATGTCGCTCACCAGGACGTACTTGCCGTCCGGCGAAAGGACCATATTCATAGGCAGGCTGCCCACGTTCAATTGGGTGCCCAGAGGAGGCCAGGAGATATTCTTACCCGTTACCAGGCTACGCGACTGCGCCATGGCATTTGTGGCGATGAGTGACGCCAGCAAGCACAGTCCGAGGAATGTGAGGTGCGTTTTATTGAGATGTCTGAAGACCGATCGAAGGGGGGAATTGCATTTCATCACGGCTCTCCTTTCGCAAGCGAGACGGGATCAATGGTTTAAGAGTGAGACGGGTGGACGTCAGAGACGGGGAACTGGAGTGAAGCTAGACTACGCTGGTTGTGCTACGGGCGTGTTAAACGATGATGAAATTGTGAGGCAAGCTGATGAAAACTCGGGTCACTCGCTCAGGGTTCAACCCGCAATCATCTTTCCCAAAACTTCCTTAAGAATCTTGGCACAGACCATTGCGGTGAGTTGGGAGACGTCTTGTTTCGGGTTGTATTCCACGATGTCGGCCCCGACGATTTCGCCGGTGATCGCGTGAATATGGGTGACGGCCTCGCGCACCGACATTCCTCCCGGCTCGCGATGAGAAATTCCAGGCGCGAAGGCGGGATCGAGCACATCAACGTCGAATGAGATGTAGACTGGGCCAGAGAATCGGAGTTTTGTCAGGGCTGGCAGATCACGCATACCGAGAACTTCCACTCCGAAGCGGTCCGCCTGTTGCCGTTGATGCGCATTCATGGTTCGAATGCCAAGCTGTATCAGGCGACTGGCGCAGCGTTCTTCCATGATGCGCGCAAACGGACACGCATGAGAGTGGCGATTTCCGTCGAATTCGTCGTACAGGTCGGGGTGGGCGTCGAAGTGAACGATGGTGAGGTCGTCGAAATACTTGGCAAAAGCGCGAACCACCGGGTAAGTGACGGAGTGGTCGCCACCGAGGCAGACCGGACGCTGGCCTTTCGCAAGCAGCGCGGCAACTGCACTCTCGATCGCGGGGAACGCGTCTCTCTCGGCAAGGTCTAGGTCGCCGGCATCCAGGAAGGCCTCCGCGGAACCAAGATCCACGCCGGTTTCTGACCACGAATTGGAGGAATCGCAGCGGAAAGCTTCGCGGATCAGCGGCGGAGCCTGAGCAGCGCCGCGAAGATAGGAAGAATTCGCGTCGAAAGGAATTCCGAGCAGAACGGGAGGGGCGAAGCTAGCTTTTTCAGACGGCATTTTCCCTTGCTGACCATTAAATCAGAGTTGTCATCCTGAGCGAAGTCGATCCGCCCGGTTGCGGGTGGATCGCGCAGTCGAAGGACCTCTGTACTCTCGAGGGTCTCCGCCGGGTTATCAGGGTGTTCTCTGGTGAAAAGCAGCAGCATGGAGAAAATGCCTCGATGCCGCCGGGTCCGCTTCGGCCAAGTAGGGGTTTTTCGATTACGTGACTGCTTCGCATCGCGAAGCAGTGACTTCGCTCAGGATGACAAATGCCTAAAGAGGAAGTACATCTGGTCCACCGACACCTCACCAGTGCGTCTATCATTGCCGGGAGAGGTGCCGATGTTCGAACAGGAATTTCTCACAGCAAAAAGCGCCGCGGCATATCGAGATAGCATGTCCAGGGCCGTAGAGGTTCTGCGGAATGTGCTGCCGGACCAGCCGTCCAGCGGCAAGATTCCGGCGGAGCTCGCCGCTCTCTTCGCAGGAGATGTCTTGCCCGAACATGGCTCTTCTCTGGACGACGTTCTAAGGAGAGCACGGGCGATCATCACTCATTCTGTCTCCGTTACAAACCCGCGAACCATCGCGCATCTGCACTGTCCGCCGCTGATCGCGTCCTTGGCGGCCGAGGTCATCCTCTCCGCCCTGAATCAGTCGATGGATTCTTTTGACCAGGCTCCAGCGGCCACGATGCTGGAGATGGCGATGGCCCGCTGGTGGTGCAAGGAAGTTGGTTTTCCAGATGGTTCTGACGCGATCTTCACCACCGGAGGAACGCAGTCGAACTTTATGGGATTGCTGCTGGGGCTCGATGCCTGCATCTCTTCGCATTGGAACTGGCCGGTGCAGCGATCTGGACTTCCTCCACAGGCCTCCAGCCTTCGGATCCTGTGCTCGGAAGTGGCGCACTTCACGGTCGAAAAGTCGGCGTACCAGCTTGGTTTGGGAACTGATGCGGTTATCAAAGTCGCAGTAGACGACTCTTTCCGCATGGTCCCAACGGCATTGGCAGAATCCCTCGAAAAGTTGCGGAGGAGCGAATTGATTCCCGCTGCGATCGTAGCGACTGCGGGAACGACGGATTTTGGTTCAGTAGACCCGCTGGTCAAAATCTCCAGTCTGGCAGAGATTTCCGGAGCCTGGCTGCACGTGGATGCGGCCTACGGGTCGGCGCTGTTGCTTTCCCATCGGCACCGCGACAAGCTGCGGGGAATCGAAAACGTGGATTCCATCAGCATGGATTTTCACAAGCTGTTCTGGCAGCCCATCAGTTGTGGCGCGTTCCTGCTGCGCGATGCCGCCCACTTCCGGCACCTCGAAGTCCACACTGACTATCTCAATCCGGAGAGCCATAATCACGCTGGCATCCCGAACCTGGTGAACAAATCGCTTTCGACGACACGGCGGTTCGATGCGCTGAAGCTGTGGTTTTCGTTTCAAGTCTTGGGGCGCGAGAAATTCGGTCAGATGGTGGATCGCACCATCGAGCTGGCTGCGTATGCGGCGCAATGGGTCCGTGGCAACCCTGCCCTGGAGTTGATCCATCAGCCGGAGTTTGGCTGCGTGGTCTTTCGCTATCTTCCGCGCAGGCCGAATAACGATGCAGACCGGCTGAATCGCACTGTGCGCGAAAATCTGTTCAGTCGTGGAGTTGCGGTCATCGGACACACGCGCGTCCGCGGACAGCAATGTCTGAAACTCACTTGTATGAACCCGATGACTTCCGAGGAAGACTTGGCCGCACTGCTTCAGATCATTGTTGAGGAGGGGCAGAAGCTGGAGGGGGCGTGAGTTGCGACGCATGAATCTGTGGCGCTTGGCGGTTCATCCATTATTCTAGAGTCTTGCATCGGTTGAGTCCGAGCTTCTCTTGTTGCAATTGTCATCCTGACCAGCCTTTAGGCTGGGAAGGCCTCTGCCCTTGAACTGGAAGTGCATAGGTCCTTCGCTTCGCTCAGGATGAAAATAGTTGCGGGCTTGCGAAAGGCAGTACCCTTATGGCTACCAGATCAAAAGCGTTCGAGACAGCCAGCGGTGTCACGGATGCCACCAACGGCGAACGCGAGCGTGTATTCGATCTCTTCCGCCGCTGGGGATACCTTGAGGCCGACCTCGATCCCCTAGGCTTCTTCCGTCCGGAGCGTCCTCCCGACCTGCAGATCGAAGGTGAGTTTGCGAATGAAGCACGGCGCTTGTACAGCGGAACAGTTGGGGCGGAATTCATGCATATACCTGATCCCGAGAGGCGGCGCTGGATCCAGGAACGCATGGAAGGCCCGCCGACCGCGGTCGATCAGGATGCGGCACTCGATCAACTCATTCGCGCGAAACTTTTTGAGCAGGTATTGCAGCAGCGGTATCTGGGAACGAAGCGTTTTTCGCTCGAAGGCGTGACTGCGCTCATCCCGCTGGTGGATGAAGTGCTGGAAGCAGCTGCGGAGCAGGGCGCCATCGAACTGGTCATGGGTATGAGTCACCGCGGGCGGCTGAATGTGATCGTGCACATTGCCAGGCGCGCGGCGGAAGAGGTCTTCGCCGGTTTTGAAGATGTTGATCCGCGCAGCGTGCTCGGCAGCGGAGATGTGAAGTACCACATGGGTGCAACCGGCGAGTACGTGACTCGCAGCGGCGCCAAAGTTCACATCCATCTGGTGTCGAACCCCAGTCATCTCGAGGCAGTCGATCCGGTGACGGTTGGCCGCACACGCGCCAAACAGGACCGCGCCGGAGAACCCGGGGTGCAAAAGTATCTGCCGCTGCTAGTGCACGGCGATGCGGCCTTCGCCGGCCAGGGCATTGTGGCAGAGACCCTGAACTACGCGGACCTGCCAGGCTTCAGCGTCGGCGGGACGATTCACGTTATTGCTAACAACCTGATCGGATTTACCACGTTGCCCAAAGAATCGCACTCCTCGCGCTTTGCGGCGCAGATCGCAAGACGGCAAGCGATTCCTATCTTTCACGTGAACGGCGAGGATGTCGATGCGGTGCTGCGCGTGGGACGAATAGCGGTTGAATATCGTTACAAGTTCCACAGCGATGTGGTCGTTGACATGATCGGATTTCGCCGCCACGGACACAGCGAAGTGGACGATCCCACCATCACGCAGCCTTTGCTCTACAAGGTGATCAAAGACCATCCGCCGCTGTGGGAAATCTACGCGGAAGATGCCGGTATAGAGGACGTGCAAACGCGGGTGCAGACGATCCGTGAGGAACTGGAAGCCGCGCAGACAAAAGCCAGCTCCCTCACCAAGAAACCGACGTTGCGCGAATTGCCGAGCTACTGGGACAGTTTCCGAGGCGGACGCTACAAGCCGGAGTATGCGGTCGAAACCGGATTGACCTCGGACGACCTGCGCGAGATTACCGAGCGGCTCACTACCTATCCTGACGACTTCCATATTCATCCCAAAGTAAGAAAGCTGCTGGAGCAGCGGGCGGAGATGGGCAGAGGCGAGCGCCCGGTGGATTATGGAATGGCTGAAGCCCTGGCGTTCGGCAGTCTGGTGAAGTCAGGAATTCCGGTGCGGCTGAGTGGTCAGGACAGCCGCCGTGGCACATTCAACCAGCGGCATTCGGTGCTGCTCGACGTGGAGAACGAACGGGAATACATTCCGCTGCAGAACATTGCCACGGGCCAGGCGCGCTGCGAGATCTATAACTCCACGCTCTCAGAGGCAGGTGTGCTCGGCTTTGAGTACGGCTACAGCCGCGACTATCCCGAAGCGCTAGTGCTATGGGAGGCGCAGTTCGGAGATTTCGCCAATGTGGCCCAGGCGGTGATCGATCAGTTCGTCAGCGCGGGGGAAGACAAGTGGAACCTGCTTTCAGGCGTGGTTCTTTTGCTGCCGCACGGATATGAGGGCCAGGGACCGGAGCACTCGAGCGCTCGGATTGAGCGCTTCTTGCAACTGGCAGCGCGGGACAATTTTCAGATTTGCCAGCCCTCGAACGCGGCACAGTATTTCCATTTGCTGCGACGGCAGGCGCTGTCACATTGGCGCAAGCCGCTGGTGGTCTTCACTCCCAAGAGCATGTTGCGGCATCCGGATGCGTCGTCGCCGATCGAAGATTTCACCCACCAGCGTTTCCTCTCCGTATTACCCGACACGGAAGTTCGGGATGCGAAACGCATCGTGCTTTGCACGGGAAAGATCGGCCACGAACTTCGGGAGGAGCGAAAAAAGCGGAAGGACGATTCGACCGCAATCGTCTTCGTCGATCAGCTCTATCCGTTTCCTGAAGCCGAACTGGCGGCGGAGATCGAGCGTCAGTCCAGCGCGCGCGACGTTATGTGGGTACAGGAAGAGCCTGCCAATATGGGGGCGCTATTCTACATGCTTCCAAGGTTGCGCCACATCGCAGGCGAGCGTTCAGTGCTCTCGGTGAAGCGCTCTCCGAGTGCCAGCCCGGCGACGGGATCTGCCAAGGCCCACGAGATGGAGCAGAAGACGCTCCTCTCCCTGGCATACGCAGCGAACGAGTAAGCCCCGCCCTTTCAAAGCCAACCCGCGTTGCCCCGCTAGAACGTGGTGGCCACGGTGAAGCGGAACGTCTTTCGTGGCTCTCGCAGCAAATAAGGTGGACTGAAGGCATCTTTCGACACCTGGTAGGTGTAGTCTCCGGCAGCGCCCGCGGGAAACATGCTGCGGGTGATAGGGACTGGTGCATTCACGGTTTCGTCCAGTCGCACCGGGTTATAGGCCCAATAAATGCGGAAGGGAGCGTTGATCACCGGCAGGAACACCTGCACCTCCAGGCCGGTGGACACGCGCGGTTGCCAGTTCGTGCCGCTCACCGAGCTCAGGTATTGCGAGAATGTTTCCTTCACCCCTCCAGTGCAACTGAACCCGACACTTAGTGTTGGACATCCGAAGATCGTATTGTTGATGATGTTCAGTTCAGTCGAGGTGATCTTTAACTGCGAGTTGCGGAGTATGGGTTCGATGCCGCTGTCTACGAAAGGAGCGATCGCGACCGGGCCGGCAATGGTGATGCGGTACTCCAGATTTCCCACCAGGCTCATGTCGCCGCCCGGAAAAACAATCTGGTCCACGGGGAGCGGGATGGTGTAACTTCCTTGCAGCGGGTTGGCCGGATTCTTGGGCACAATCGAGCCATCCGGATTGCGCAGTACGGTGGTGGTTGTAGTCGGCAGGAATGCAACCGGCGAAACCGAGCGGATGTCGAAGCCGCGCAGGTCGTTTTCGCCGCCGTCATAGAAGCGCTGGAATGGAGGTGGCACCAGGCCGCCATATCCGGTCAGGAAAGAGCCGGTGAGTTGATATCCGATGGTGTTGTGATGCTTCTGCACGGGAATGAAGTGCTTGTACTGCACAATCGGACGAAGGCTCCGGACAGTCCCTCCGAGGCCGGCGATCTCCATCGCGGCGTAAAAACTGGTGCCGGAGTGCGGGAAGAGCGCCCGGTCCAGGCTGTTCTTGGAGTAACTGGGAATGATTTTGCTGGTGATAATCCCGTTCAGGGCATTGGGGCCGCTGACTCCGCTGAACGACAGAAAGTCAAACAGTGTTTTGGACGCGGTGGTGAGGGCCACAATGGTGGAATCGTCAAGCTGGTAGCTCAGGCCCACATGTTTGAACGAACGGTGCAATGTCTTGGCAAAATTGATGGTGAAGCCTTTGCTCGATTGCGTGTAATTCTGAAGGTTTTCCTCCAACGCCGATGGCAGATTGATCTGCTGGCCGGTAAGCAGAGCGGCTTCACGGGCCTGGTCGAAAATAAATTTTCGGAAGTACACGGTAAAGCCAAGCTGAATGGGACGATCGAGAAAGTAAGGCTCAGTGAAGCCAAACATGACGTCGCGCTCGAGATTGCCGAGATTAGCTGAAACCGACAGGGTCTCGCCCCTGCCCAAAAAATTGTTAGTGGTGTAACTCAGGCCGATAAACGTGCCCGCCAGGCCGCTGACGCCTCCGCTCAGGCCGATGCTGTTTTTCCCCTTTTCTCTTACTTTGAGCAACAGATCGACTGTGCCGTTCTTTTCGTCTAGGTGGCGCTCGGTGACGCTGGGGTCGTCGGGCTTCAGCGTGTCGAAGAAACCCAACTGGTTTAGGCGCTGCAGGCTGATTTCCCAAAGCTGCGAGTTATAGATCTGGCCCTCTTCCAGCAGGATTTCCCGCCGGATCACTTTGTCGCGCGTGGTGGTGTTGCCCTGGAATTCGATGCGGCGCACATAAAACTGCTTGCCCTCGTCCAAATCGATATCGAGATAGGCCAGTTTCTTGTCGTCATCGAAGCGTGTGTTGGGGACCGAGGTGAAGTTGATGTATCCCAGTTGGCCGTAAGCCTTGCCCAGGTTTTCCAGTCCTTTGGCGATCTTGCTGCGGTCGAACACATCACCATCTTTGAGGGGGAACAGATTGCGCAAGACTTTGGTGTTGGTGACGGCCTTGTTGCCCTTGAAGGTGATCTCGCCCAGGTGGTACTTATCGCCTTCTTCGATGGGCATGGTGATATCAATAGCTTTGCCTGCCCCCTTCTGCAGCAGGGGAATGTGAAAACCCTTGTGGCCGGTGTCATGAATGTTGGTCTTGGCTTCGTTCACCACAACTTTGAAATAGCCGCGGTCCTGGAACTCAGCTCGCACCCGTTCGGTGTCTTCTTCCAGCTTGGTAGCGTCGTAGGTCCTGGACATCAGGTTTTCCAGGAATATGGAGTGGGGTATGCCGATGGGCTTCAGGTTCTTCATCGCGCCGCGCAGGATACGGCTCTTGACATGCTGATTGCCGGTGAAGGTGATCTTGCCGACTTTGACCTTCGGACCTTCTTTTACGACGAACGTGATGCTCACGGCAGCCGGCGGGATGGGCCGCACCTCGGTTCGGATGGTGGAAAACTGCCGTCCGTGCTCGGAAAGCATTTCCTTGATCACCACTTCCGCGCGCTTGACTTTGGTGGGATCGTATTGGCTCTCCACCGAGAGTCCCACCTTGCGCTCCTTGAAGCGATCGAGCACATCGCTTTTCGAAACCGAGTTCAGTCCCTCGTAATTGATCTCCCGGATGGTCGGGCGTTCTTTGACATAAATATGAATGATCCAGCCCTTGGGAGTTTCTTCCCGCTCAAAGCGGATGTCCTCGAAGTATCCGGTGTTCCACAGGGAGTTGAAATCCCGCTCCAGGGCGGCCTCGTCATACACATCGCCGGCCCTGGTGAAAATGCGGGCACGAACCGTCTCCGCGGGGATGCGGCGGTTCCCGTGGACTTGGATTTCAACGATCAGTTGCTGTTGTGCCGCAAGCAAGGGCGAGAGCAGAAGAAGGCTCAACAGGCCACCGAGCAGTCCACGCCGTAGGCTATAAGCCATTAGAAATGAATGATATGGCCCGCCACGAGAGACCGGGCTCGGCCGTGCACGGCTGCACCTGCCCTCGACGACAAAAGGGCTATCCTGATGAGAGCGAAGAATCTCCTCTACCTCATGAGTGGGAGTATGGAAAACGGCAATTATACGGTAGTGCCGTGGAGCACACCACCTCATTTGCCCGCGAAAGCCGGCTTTAAAAGCTCTACCTCAACCAAGACGGAATAAAAGGTGGCGGAGTTGCCCAAGTCGGTAAGTTTTTGCGAGGTCAGGACATTGATGTTCTGACCTCCGGGCGAAAGCTTGGCCCAGAACAGCCGCGCGCAAACCACCCCGGTTTGCACCGTGCCGTTCACTTTGGCCTTCAGAACGATCTCTCCACGACCATTGAACACCCGGACAGCATCGCCATCTGCAATGCCGCGAGTTCGGGCATCGCCGGCGTTCATCTCGAGCAGGCCGGTATCTTCCATCTGCTGGATGACCGGCAGATTGGAGAACGACGAGTTGAGGAAGTTGTCTGCTTTGCGCGCCAGCAATTCCAGAGGGAAGGCTTTCGCGAGCTCACCGTGTCTCGATTCCGCAGGCGGCGTGAACTGCACAACGGGATCCAGGCCCTGGGCTTTGAGCGACTCGCTGTACAGTTCGGCCTTACCGCTGGAAGTGCGAAAGTTGCCAGAGGCGAAGGGAAGAAATGGCGCCGACGTCTTTCCTGCTCGCGTAGGGGCGGACGTCCTCGTCCGCGCGGCGGAGCGAAGCTCCGCAGCTTCAAACTTCAACCTGATGTGACCTTCCTTCTCCAGCCGTTCGCGATCAATTCCTTCGAGCCACGGGTTTTTCGTTTCCAGTGCCGCGTCCATCATCTGGTCGATCGATTCACAGAAACAATCCTCTTCAAATCCCATTCGCTCCGCTACGGAGCGGAAGACTTCCACGTTGGGGCGGCATTCCCCCAGCGGTTCGATGGCCTGGTGCGACATCTGCAGATAGTAGTGGCCATACGCCTTCAGCATGTCCTTGTGTTCGAAGAATGTGGTTGCGGGCAGAACGATGTCGGCGTAGTCCGTCGTATCGGTAAAGAACTGCTCATGCACCACGGTGAAGAGGTCGGTGCGGCGCAATCCGCGGACCACTTCGTTGTGGTTGGGACACACCGCTGCCGGATTGGAGTTGTATACAAACAACCCCTTGATCGGCGGACTGGTAAGCGTGTTGAGCGCTTTGCCGAGTTCCACCATGTTGACGACGCGCGCCGGACGGCCGAGCGTTTTGAGCATCAGGTCCGGGCGCTCCAGGGCGTTCGCATTCAGTTGGTAAGCTTCGCTGGTCGAAAGCTGCAGTCCGCCGCCGATTTCCTTCCACGAGCCAGTGATGCAGGGCAGCATAGTCACAGCACGAGTCGCCATGCCGCCGCCTTCAGAGCGCTGCACCCCGTAGTTCAGCCGAATCACGGCGGGGCGGACGGTCGCATACTCCCGCGCCAGTTTTACGACGTCGGCGGCCGCGATGCCCGTCCACTCTGCGACCCGCTCGGGCAGATATTCCTGCACTTTCTCGCGAAGCTGCTCGAAGCCGACCGTGTAGCGCGCAACGTAATCGGCGTCATAAAGATCTTCGTTGATGATCACGCGCATCATGCCCAGTGCGAGGGCTGCGTCGGTGCCGGGATTGATGGGCAAATACCAGTCGGCGCACTTGGCCGTGCGCGTGCGGTAGGGATCAATGACCACCAGCTTGGCGCCTTCGCGTCGAGCTTCTTCGATGAATGGCCACAGGTGGACGTTGTTGCCGTGAATGTTGGCCGCCCACGCAATGATGTAGCGAGAATGCCGGAACTGCTCCGGTTCCGTGCCCAGCTTGATGCCAATCACGGACTTCAGACCTGCCTCTCCCGCTGCCGAGCAAATGTTTCGGGCGAGCTGCGATGCCCCGAGCCGATGAAAAAAGCGGCGATCCATGCAGGCCCCATTCAGCACTCCCAGCGAGCCGCCGTAGGAGTAAGGCAGAATCGCCTCGCTGCCGAACTCGGAGATGATTTGCTTGAACCGGGAGCAGATTTCGTCGAGAGCCTGGTCCCAGGTGATGCGCTGGAATTCGGTGCGGAGCTTCGCTCCGCCTGGACGGGTCGGAGACCCGTCCCCACACGGTCCTTTCGGTGCCACCCTCCGCATCGGATACAGCACGCGGTCTGGCGAATACACTCGGTCCAGATACTTCGCGACTTTCGCGCACAGAAATCCCCGGGTCACAGGATGCGCCGGATCGCCCTGGATCTTTGTCGCCCGTCCATCCTGAACCGTGATGAGCACTCCACAGGCGTCAGGGCAATCGTGCGGGCAGGCGGCGTGGATAACTTCCTTCATGCGCTCTTTGAATTATCCCACAGCACGGTGCGACGAAAACAAAAGACGAAAGGAAAGACGAAAAGAAAAACGGGCGGCCTTTTGGCCGCCCGCACTGTAGTACAGCTACCGTTAAGCTACTGCAGCACGCGTACCCGGTGCGCCCAGACCACCGGTTTCCCGGTGCTGAGATCCTCGAACACCAGGCCGCGCACCACCAGGTTCGCCGCCCCGGCAGACTGCAATCCGGTTAAGCCGCTGACGTTCTCGAAGATGGTGCCGGCACCGGTATTCACGGTGAATGGTCCGCCAGCCGAGTAGCTCATCAGCAGATCGTTCTGCATCTGGAAGCTGCTGGTCGTCATGTTTACGCTGTTCTGCACCAACTGTCCTAATACGCCCTGGCGCCGCAGCGAGACCATGTCAGGAGTAAACGCACCGCTCTGGGATGTGCCTCCGACCAGAATGCGCTGTCCGACCACCAGCGTAGACGCGCCGAAGACCTGCTGGGTGAACCAGTTGTTGAAGAAGCAAACGTCGTACTGACTTACGCCGGTCAGATTGACCGTGTAGACGGTATCGACAGGAATTGTCGGGCTGAGATTCGGCAGCTCTTCGCCCACGAACATCGTGACCGTCGGGCCAGGGTTCACAGCCAGAATCCGGCCGGAGATGAACGCCTTGTCAGTAGTGATTACCTCGACGTAGCTGGCCAGGATGCTGCCATCATCCTGTACCGTGCCTTCCACCGACATGATGGCGTTAGGCGGCAGGCTATTCAGAGTGTAAGTGCCGTTGTACTCGGTCTGCGAGTTGACATCGATGACTTCCTGGAATCCGTATGGACCCTGGATGGTGAAGTTATTGGTTGACGAATTCACTGAAAGCAGCGACCCGCCGAACTCTGTGATCTGGCCCAACTCGTCCGATGCTGACACGGCCGACACTTCAAAGGTCGGGTTGACGCTGCCGGTCATTTGACCATTGCTGTCGACTGCGAGTGACTGCTGGAGATTGAAGTCCATGTGCAGACCAACCAGGCCGTTGCTCGAAACCGTTAATGGGCTTCCGTTAGGAAACGCCACCGTCACCTTGGAGTTCGTAAGCGTCCCGTTGAGAGTGCCCAATGAAGGCGGATTCGTGCTCAGATTCACGTAGTAAATCACCGGATTCGCCACACTGATGGTCGCGCTGGTGTAGGTTCCGGGCGCCACTGAATTGAAGCTCAGCATCGAACGAAGGCCCATCAAGCGGCCGAAGTCGACCGTAGCGGGCTGGGAAAGCACGGTCACGCTGCTCGAGCTGTTATTGAGCGTGATGCTATTGATGGTGATGTAGAAAGAAACCACCGAGGGCACCGGCGCGTCTTCGCCAGTCACGAAAACCTGGCCCTGGCTGTTACTCGAGCCACCGCCGGAAGAAGATGGACTGCTTCCGCCTCCACAAGCCGTGAAAGTCAGCGCTACAAGCGCAAGCAGAGCTGTAATCAATGTGAACCGTTTCATGGATCGCTCCTTTTTCGAGATTGCCGGGGGAGCCAGGCACATCGCGTTATGTAGACAGAAACACGCGTAGATTAAAAAAGTTTTGTAACTTTCGGCAGGTTACCAGGGTAATTGCGGCGCTGGGCGCTGGTTCTGGAGTGTTCGATAAGTTGGGGAGGACGAGTGGCTTCGGTTCAAACCGCGCGGCCGGCGGCAACGCCGGATGCCCACGCCCACTGAAAGTTAAAGCCTCCGAGGTGGCCGGTAACGTCCACGACTTCGCCGATAAAGAACAGCCCAGGGACTTTGCGGCTTTCCATGGTCTTGGCGGAAAGTTCGCCGGTGTCGACTCCTCCCGCGGTGACTTCAGCTTTTTCGTAACCCTCTGTACCCGCGGGATGGATTTCCCAGCGATGAGCGCGGCGTTCCAGATCGGCGAGAGCTTGGTTGGTGAATGAAGCGGGAGGGTTAAGCTCCAGCCAGCGATCCGCCAGGCGATTGGGTAAGACCTCGCGAAAAGCAGCGCTCAGGGCCTTGTTGTTGCGTGGAGTCTGGGGATTGTCGAAGGCGGAGGTCCCCTTTTTTTCCGGGGCAAGGTCGATGAACACAGGAGCGGGCGAATGCCAGTGAGAAGAAACTTGAAGAATGGCCGGGCCGCTCAGCCCGCGATGCGTGATCAACATCTTTGCTTTGAACTGTGCACCGTCACACCAAGCAACTACTTCAGTGGATACGCCTGCGAGATCGCACAAATGGCTGCGGTCTTCCTGCGCTAGTATCAAGGGAACCAGCCCTGGCCAGGGTTCTCGAATGTTTAGTCCGAACTGGCGCGCCAGATCGTAGCCGAAACTGGTTGCACCAATCTTGGGGATGGAGAGGCCGCCGGTCGCGACCACTAGAGTAGGCGAACGAAACTCCGTGCGCGCAGTTCGAATGATGAACTCGGTGGTTTTGGCGACTTCCAGAACTTTGGTGCCAACGACAATCTCGACATTCGCGGCATTGCATTCGGTTTCCAGCATCTGCAGGATTTCGCGCGAGGAGCCGTCGCAGAAAAGCTGCCCCAGAATTTTCTCATGATAGCGAATGCCATGTTTCTCGACCAAGGCGATGAAATCCGCCGGAGTGTAGCGGGCCAGCGCCGACTTGGCGAAGTGAGGATTGGCCGAGATGAAATTCTCGGGACGGCAGTGCAGGTTGGTGAAGTTGCAGCGTCCGCCGCCGGAGATGAGAATTTTCTTGCCGCAGCGGTCGGCGTGTTCGAGAACCGCGACGCGGCGACCGCGCTTGCCGGCTTCGATGGCGCACATGAGGCCAGCAGCGCCGCCCCCGAGGATGACGGCATCGAACCTCTTGTTCATAGATGGCATAAAAAGCGAAGGCATCCGGCGCCACCGGATGCCAGCTTAGAAACTGCAGATCCCTCGCTGTGTTCGGGATGACGGCTGCGGGCTCCCGCTTCGCTCACGCCCGCAAAGCGCCGTCACTTGATCTCCAGCACCTCTTTTTCTTTCCCTTTACTCATCTCTTCCATTTTCTTGATTTCGTCGTCGGTGAGCTTCTGGATCTCGTCCATGGCGCGCTTCTCTTCATCTTCGGTGATTTTCTTGTCCTTCAGCGCCTTCTTGATGGCATCATTGCCGTCGCGGCGGATGTTGCGTACCGCGGTACGGTGTTCCTCGAGCACTCGGTGCAGGTGTTTGACCATGTCTTTGCGGCGTTCTTCAGTGAGTGGAGGGACAGGCACGCGGATGAGCTTGCCATCGTTCATGGGGTTCAGACCGAGGTCAGCGGTGCGGATTGCCTTTTCGATGGCGACTAGAGAGGTTGGATCAAAGGGCTGAATGGTGATCAGCTGCGCCTCCGGCGCATGCACCTGTGCGATCTGGTTCAGCGGCATCTGCGAGCCGTAGTAATCAACGTTGACCGCGTCCAGCATGTGGACGTTCGCCCGTCCGGTGCGCGTTGCCGCCATCGCCTTGCGAAAGTCCTCGACCGCTTTGTCCATGCGGGTCTTGAGTTGAATGTAAGTATCTTTGAGGCCGGGAATCGCGGCCATGCCGGCTTGAGCCATGAGGTAGCTCCCGAAGAACGAGTTATCAAAACCGTGAATTATAAACCCAGATGCCGCGCTCCACGGAACGCGCAGGCCCGGACGTTCTCGTCCGTATTCAGAGGTTACGCGCTCACCAGCGATCCCACTTTCTCGCCGGTGACAACCTTTTTGATATTCCCCGGACGATTCAAGTTGAACACGATGATGGGAAGATTGTTGTCCTTGCACAGCGAGATGGCAGTCGAGTCCATCACTTTCAGTCCCTTTTTCAGCACGTCCATGTAGGTGATCTGGGTAAACTTCTTGGCGTCTTTGACCAGCATCGGGTCGGCGTCATAGATGCCATCCACTTTGGTGGCTTTCAGAATGGCATCGGCCTTGATTTCCATAGCGCGCAGCGATGCAGCGGTGTCGGTCGAGAAATACGGATTGCCAGTACCGCCGGCGAAGATTACAACCCGGCCTTTTTCCAGATGGCGGATGGCGCGGCGGCGAATGAACGGCTCAGCCACCTGGTTCATCTCGATGGCCGACTGCACACGGGTGTAGACGTGCTGCTTCTCCAGCGCATCCTGCAAGGCGAGGGCGTTGATGACCGTGGCCAGCATGCCCATGTGATCAGCGGAAACGCGGTCCATTTCGCGGGCCTGATCGGCCACGCCACGGAAGAAATTCCCTCCACCAACCACAATGGCAATCTGCACTCCCAGCGAATGGACATCGGCCACTTCGGCGGCGATCTCGTGGATACGCGCGGTGCCGACTCCGAAACCCTGGTCCGCGGCCAGCGCTTCCCCGGAGATTTTGAGAAGAATGCGCTTGAAGATGGATGTCGTCATTAGATCTTCAGTTCCCAGTTCCTGGTTCCCGGTTCTCAGCAAAAAAGGGCGCCAAGGGCGCCCCGTAATCACTCAGCCTTTTGCTCAGGCTTGCTGATGGCGATGGTCTCGCCCGCGTCGCCCACTTTGAAGCGGGCAAAGCGGCGCACCGAGATATTTTCGCCCAGCTTGCCGATCTTGGTGGCGATGAGCTGCGCGATGCTGACCGTCTGGTCTTTGATGAACGGCTGCTCGTACAGGCAAACCTCTTCGTAGAACTTGCTCATCTTGCCTTCGACGATTTTCTCGACCACCTGCGGTGGCTTGCCGGTGGCCGCGGCTTGCGCGCGATAGATGTCCTTCTCGCGCTCGTAGGCTTCCGGCGTGACGTCCTCTTTACGGACGAACTTAGGATCGCTGGCGGCGATGTGCATCGCGATATCGTGGACCAGCTCCCTGAAATCTTCTGTTCGGGCCACAAAATCGCTCTCGCAGTTCACCTCGACCAACACACCGATTTTGCCACCGGCATGAATGTAGCTGGCGACCGAGCCTTCGCTGGTCACGCGGGCGGCTTTCTTGGCTGCCACGGAAACGCCCTTTTTGCGCAGCCACACCACGGCCTGCTCCATGTCACCCTTGGCCTCGGTCAGGGCTTGCTTACAGTCCATCATAGGTGCGCCGGTTTTCTCCCGAAGCTCCTTCACTTGCGTAGCAGAAATGTTCACGGTAGATGTGCTCATCTTAAGAAACGTCCTTGGTCGTTCGTCGTTCGCCATTGGCTCATGAATGTCAAGGACCAACGGCGAACGACCAAAGACCAACGGCTGCTCCTAACAAACTTTGACCCGCGCCGGGAGACCCGCGCGGGTCTGATTTCCCTCAGGGGCTAACGGCTGTCTTAGAACGTTTGATGCTCGATTTCGGCGTCGGCTGCAGCCGCTTCCTTCTCGGCGACCGGTTGCTTGCGCGCGCCCGTGCCCAGCACGTCTTCCATGCTGATGTCTTCGGAGCCGACCTCGTCCGCAGCGGCGCTGCCGTCGGCAGCGGCCTGGGCGGCAGCCATCTCGGCTTGTTGCGCGGCGCCGGCTGCAGCCGCCAGATCGGCGACCTGCTTGTCGGTCATGAGCTGCGCGCCTTCGGCAACCGAATCGGCAATCTTGGAGGCAAACAAGCGGATCGCCCGCAACGCGTCGTCATTCCCAGGAATCACGTAATCCACTTCGGTGGGGTCGCAGTTCGTGTCCACCACGGCGACGACGGGAATGCCCAGCTTACGGGCTTCGCGAACGGCGATCTGCTCTTTGTTGGAGTCGATGACGAAGATCGCGTCCGGCAGTCGCGTCATGTTCTTGATGCCAGCCAGGTTCGCCTGCAAATGCTTGCGCTCGCGCTCCAGCTTGATAACTTCCTTTTTGGGCAGCAACTCGTAGCGGCCATCCGTGGCCATCTCGTCGAGTTCCTTCAGCCGCTTGACCGACTTTTGCACGGTCACCCAATTGGTGAGCAGCCCGCCCAGCCAGCGCTGGTTGACGAAGAAACCGCCGCAGCGGCCGGCTTCTTCCGCGATCGCGTCCTGTGCCTGGCGCTTGGTGCCCACGAAGAGAATGATTTTCCCTTCGGCCGCCAGATCCTGCACGAACTTCGACGCCTCTTTGAACATCTTCAGCGTCTTCTGCAGGTCAATAATGTAAATGCCGTTGCGCTCTCCGAAGATGAATTCCTTCATCTTGGGATTCCAGCGCTTGGTCTGGTGCCCGAAGTGGACGCCCGCTTCGAGCAACTCCTTCATGGTGATGTTAGCCAATCAACCTCCTCGGTTAGTCTGCATCGGAAGCGTACATCGGGATTGCCTCCGATTGCCATTCCCGCCCCGCACCTCAGGCACGGGAAGAATTGAACACCTTTTTTCAGTACCTGGTAGCGAGTACCGAGTACTTAGAAAAACCGTTGTCGCGCGAGACTCCAACTCGGTACCGGATACTCGGTACTTGCTACTATCTCTTCGAGTACTGGAACCGCTTGCGTGCGCCCTTCTGGCCGTACTTCTTGCGTTCCTTGGAGCGCGAATCGCGGCTCACCAGGCCCTCGGCTTTCATCTTCTTGCGCAGTTCAAGGTTGAACAGCATCAGGGCGCGGGCGATGCCGAGCTTCACCGCGTCAGCCTGACCGTTCACCCCGCCGCCAGAAACCCTGGCCACCACGTTGAACGCGGCCGCAGTCTCGGTTGAAACCAGCGGTTGCCTGGCGCTCGACCGCTGGGCTGCGGTCACAAAATATTGTTCAAAAGGCCGCCCGTTTACCTTGAAATCGCCGCTGCCCGGACGAAGATAGACGCGCGCGATTGCCCGCTTGCGGCGTCCCGTACCATAATATTGCGCTGCCTCTGCCATTTCTTAGCTCTCAGCACTCAGCCGTCAGCATTCAGCTAACCCGGTGCTGCGCACCTTTCCAAAGATTCTCACTGCTTCCTAAATCTACGCTTTCGCGGCCAGCGCCATCGCTTCCGGCTTCTGGGCGTCGTGGGGATGTTTTTCTCCCCGATAAACCTTCAGCTTACTGATCATCTGCTTCCCGAGTTTTGACTTGGGCAGCATGCGCAGCACCGCGTGCTCGATCACCAACTCCGGCTTGCGATCGAACCGCTTGCGAAATCCCTCGGTTCGCAGCCCGCCGGGGTAGCCAGTGTAGTGCTGATACACTTTCTGCTCGGCCTTCATGCCGGTGATCTTCACCTTTTCAGCATTGATAACGATCACATGGTCGCCGGTATCGAGAAACGTCGTGTACTGCGGCTTGTCCTTGCCCATCAAGGTGGAAGCGACGCGGGTTGCCAGGCGACCGAGCGTCTGGCCTGACGCGTCGACCACGTACCATTTGCGCACAATTTCCCCCGCTTTGGGGAAATAGGTAGACATACAAAATCTCCCAGAAAATAAAAAAGCCAAGAAGACCGCTGAGTAACCTCACTGGCGCTGAACGCGCAGGGCTATCAGGCGGGCAACCGCAGGACTGCTAAAGAGTTAAAGATAGCGTACCGCGCGGCCAATTGTCAACGAAGTGTTTGTTACCGTTGGTCTTACGAGCACCGGGGCTGCACTCATTCATACGCCAGCGCGTCGATCGGGTCTTTGCGCGCAGCCTTAATGGCAGGATACAGCGCGCCCAGGACGGCCCCAACGATGGCGATGCCCGTGGCCTTCGCGATCCAGCCCCCAGTCACGATCACTCGCAGGGTTGAACGCTGATCGATGCCCATCCGGGCCAAAAGGCTGAACACGACTCCCACAATGATGCCGCCGATTGCCAGCAACACCGTTTCTCTCAGAATTACGTTCACGATGTAGAGCTTCGAGGCTCCGAGCGATTTCAAGATTCCAATCTCGCGCGTGCGCTCCATCACCGCCGTGTACATGGCCTGGAAGATCACGATGAAGCCAATGATCACCGAGATCCCAATCACAAAATCGATGAATTTAGACACGCCGGGATAGTTGCTGGTGGTCATCATGGAAAGGTAATAGGCCATCGAGCTGACGACGTAGCGATCCATCCCCGCCTTCTTGATTTCGTCAACCACCAGGTCGGCATTGCCTGGGTCGTCTACCTTCAGGTAGAAAAGCGTGGCTTTGCCCTGGGCACCGATCAGATCCTGCATCACACCAATTTGCAGAAACTTCCGTGCGCCCTTGCCCGGCTCCACAATGCCGGCAACCCGAAATTTGTTATTGAGAATTTCGATTGTATCTCCCACCTTCACATGGTGGGAGCGCGCGAAAATTTCGTCCACCAGGCACTCGTCGGGACTTTGAAAGAGTCGTCCCTGTAGATAGCGGAACGGCCCTGACAGCCTTTGATAACTCTGCGGGTCAATGCCGGCAATGACTTCAATCGTGCCCGCGGTTGAAACGCTTTGCACCACTGGCGCGACCGTAACCACATGCGGAAGTTTGGCGAGAATATCCCCAACCTTGATGGACATCGGCGAGCCGGTCAGCCCGACAATAAAAGAGGAGCCGGGCGGCATGACCACCACATCGGCCCCAATGCCTGCCTGGCGTTGGCGGGAATCGTTCAGCAGGCCCAGGCAGAGTCCCACGATCAGCAGAATCAGCGTCACTTCCAGGGCGATGGCGACGATGCTGATTAGCGACCGCACCGGACGGTGCGCGAGGTTGGCGAGAATCATTTTGTTCATCATGAGAAATACAGCTACTGGCTTCTGGCTACTGGCTAAACCGGCTCAGCGACCGCCTGGCGGAGCCGATCCTGCACTGCTCTGCGGCTTGTCCAAATGAACCACTTCCACACCGGGCGGTTGCTCGAGCACGAATTTGTCATCGGAAAGCGGCTGGTTCAGCTCCAGTTTCACGCAAGTCAGGGTGATGTCGTACTCCTCCTGCGGCCGGCGAATCTCGATCTGCCAGGGGAAATTCATGCCATTGCTCTCGCGGTAGTCTTCGTAGAGCGCGTTGGTGACGACGTTGCCGTCCTCGTCATAAAGAAGCTGGCGATGCGGCAGCAAATCGGTACGACTAAAGACAATCTTGCGCGACAGGACCCAGCCCCGGCTTGCCTTGCGGATGACGTCCAGAATGTAGTCGGCGCGCGCCAGGACGTGCCCCTTGGCATCGGTGGTTGTTCCGGTCTCATTTTCCAACACCGCGATCTCGTTTTGCGAGTCGATGTGCGGGAGCAGGAGCGCGTCATAGATACGTTGCGGCCGGAGATTCTCGAGCGGCTGCGCTGTGTTGTGGGTCTCGACGTCATTGCGCCCAACCACGAAGCGGTTCTTCGCCGGAATCAAGAGCTTGAAGTCGGTGCCGTTGCTCACCATGTCAAAGGCGCGGTTGCGCACGATCGGCGTCAGCCCGATCAGCCGCAGCATGGCCGGTTTACGAGCCAGCAGATAACCGCGAATCTGCTGATATTCGATGACCTTGCCCTTTTTTTCACCACCCACGTCGGTATCGATATCCACCGTGGCCTGCATGGTTTGGATCTTGTCCGCCTGGGTATTGACGTAGTCGATCAGTTCCTGCTGGGTCGCGGTCTTGAGTTCAGCAGTAAAGGGCGGCTCGACTTTGTGTGAGCGGAACAGACAACCGGTCAGCGGCAGCACTGCTATGGCAATTACGGCCACCCTACAACGAAACAAAAATCGCTTGAACAAAACCTTGGGCTCCCCGGCTCCTTAGATGAACAGATGAGTATAAGCGAAGCAGAACAAATGCTGGGGAGCGGAATCGGCCCCGCATAAGCCAGAGCGATTCCCACGTTTGCAGGAGGGAAAAACCTATCATAGCTCGCCCAATCTCAATGCCCCATGACTGCCTTGCGGTACGCGGCCACGTTGCGGTTGTGTTCCTCCAAGCTTTGGGCGAAGCGGTGGTGGCTGTTGCCGTCACTCACGAAATAGAGGTAGTGAGTATCGGCCGGGTGAATGGCTGCCTCAAGCGAGGTTTTCCCCGGATTGCCGATGGGGCCGGGTGGCAGTCCGGCGTGGGTGTAGGTATTGTAGGCGGAGCGAAAGCGCATGTCGGCGTGGTGCAAAGCGCCGCTGTAAGTCCCCGTCAGGAGTTCGGCGTAGATGACGCTGGGATCGGCCTGCAGAGCCATGTTGCGGGCGATGCGGTTGTCGTAGACGCTGGCGACCAGCGGGCGTTCTTCGGGGACTGCGGTTTCCTTCTCAATGATGGAAGCCAGCGTGACCGTTTTTTGCACGTCCGTTGTCAGCCCGATCGCGCGCGCGACCTGGCGAAACTGCTTGACCATGGCCCCGGCCATCTCTTCCATGGTTTGGGTGCGGGTGAACTCGTAGGTGCTGGGGAACAGATAGCCCTCCAGCGTGTCGGCTTCGGGAGCGAGATCGGAAATCAACGCGAGATCCGAAGTCGCAACTTTCAGGAAATCCTGACTGGAGCCGAGGCCGGCGTCCTGGATAGCCTGTGCGATCTCGAAGATGTTGTAGCCTTCGGGGACAACGACCGTATGCACATAAACATCGCCGCGCACCAGGCGATCGTGGACTTCGAGCGCGTTCGCGGTTTTCTCGAACAGGTATTCGCCCGCTTTGAGCGACCGTTTCTCATGCAAGCGATGCCACACCACAAAGGCCGTCGCGCTCCGAATAACGCCGGCGGACTTCAGCTCGCCGGCAATGCGCCGGGTGGAGTAGCCGGAGTGCAGCAGGACAAACTTCTGCCCGGCTGGAATAACGGGCGAGTACAGGGCCCAGGCCAGCCATCCGCCACCGGCGAGAACGGCGAGCAGAAAAAGTGTGAAAAAGGCACGCACCTAAGGGATAGTTTAGATGAGCGCAGGGGCCAGGATGGTAGTCGGTGGTTGGTGGACAGAGGTCACCGGTTGGGGTTGGCTTTCACCACCCTAGCTCTGTGCGATCACCGCACATCAGGATGTGACCCTTTTCATTGACAGGACCTGCTTATTCGTGTGGCATTAATCTTGAGCGAAGAGGGACTTTGTGCCTATGGAGCAAAACGTCGAGACGCGATTTCGAACTCTCTCGCGCCTGGTGGGCAACACTCCTCTGCTCGGAATCCATTTCCGATTTCGCGGCGAAGCAGGCGTGATCTACGCTAAGTCCGAACAGGTCAACCTGACGGGAAGCATCAAGGACCGCATGGCGCTGCACATCCTGCAGAAGGCCTACGCAGATGGCAGGATTCATCCCGGAGATACGATCGTCGAGGCCACGAGTGGCAACACAGGGATCGCATTCGCGGCTATCGGAAGAATGCTGGGGTATCCGGTCACGATTTTCATGCCGGAGTGGATGAGCTGCGAGCGCGTCGAACTCATCCGCAGCTACGGCGCCCGGATCATTCCCGTAAGCCACCAGCAGGGAGGATTTCTAGGCAGCATCCGCATGGCCGAGGAGTTTGCCGCCAGCGTGCCCGGTGCATTCTTGCCGAGCCAGTTCTCGAATGTTGCCAATATCGAGGCCCATGAAGCGAGCACCGGGCCGGAGATCCGGTTCCAGTTGCAGTCAAAGCAGCTGACGCCGGAAGCTTTCGTCGCCGGCGTGGGCACGGGCGGCACAGTGATGGGTGTGGGCCGTTTCCTGCGCCGGAAGAACCCGCATGTGCGCATCCATCCCGTCGAACCAGCGGAATCACCTACGTTGACCACCGGACACAGAGTCGGTCAGCACCGTATCCAGGGAATCTCCGATGAGTTCATTCCAGCCCTTGTGAATCTCGACGAACTGGATGAAGTGATCCCGGTACCGGATGGCGACTCTATTCTGATGGCGCAGAAGCTGGCCTCCAGTCTAGGCTTGGGAGTGGGTATCTCCTCGGGCTGCAATTTCCTGGCTGCTTTGATGGTACACGCGCGGCTGGGTCGGGAGTCCGTGATCGTGACGGTTTTTCCCGATGACAACAAGAAATACCTCAGCACCGACCTGCGGCGGGAAGAACCGGTGCGCGACGACTATCTAAGCCAGCAGATTGAGCTCACGGGAATTTCGACGTTCCAACGCGCCTGCCAGGTGTGCCCGGACCTAGCAGAGTGTGAGGTAGCGGCGAACTGAGGCGCTTGGGCCCTGCCTAATTCCCTCCATTCTTCATGACGGGGGTGGATCGCTGCAGCTACATCCTCCCCTGGCTTCCATCCAGCTTTGCAGGATCAGCACGGCGGCCATCTGGTCCACCACTTCGCCGCGGCGCTTGATCGACATTTCTGTCTCGCGCAGCAGGCGGTTGGCCTGGGCCGAGGTTAGCCGCTCGTCCCAGAGATGCACCGGCAATTGGAAGCGCTGGCGCAGTTCTTGGGCGAAGCGCTGCATCTTCTCGGCCTGGATCCCTTCCGCGCCGCTCATGCGCAGTGGGAAACCCACCACAATCTCCACGACTTCGTATTGGCGAATCACCCGTTCCAGTTGGGCAAAATCCAGGCGCTTGTTATGCCGCTGGATGGTTTCGAGTCCCTGCGCCGTAATCCCCAGCGGGTCGGACACGGCTACGCCAATTCTCTTCGATCCGACATCGAGGCCAAGCACGCGGCCGGGTGGCTGATCGTCGGCGGTTGGTGAAGAAGGCACCCGGAGATTATAAGTCGGGCGCGATTTTGCGAATTGGTCTAGGATATGGGGCGATCAATGTGATGGACGGACAAACCCCAGTCGAAGCCCCTGCCCTGCCGCCTCGCACCGACGGACGGCTGCAAACTCGTAACTGGGCCGCAAATGTGGTCGGCATCGGCGGCATTCTGGCGCTGTGCTATTTCGGCGAATCGGTGCTGGCGGTAGTGCTGATTTCCATCCTGGTTGCGTTTGTTCTGGCTCCGGTAGTGGACTTCCTGACTTTTTTCCGGCTTCCCCGCGGTCTGGCTGCCTTTGTTGCGATCCTGCTTTTGCTGGCTGCGCTGGTCGGGGTTGTCTACTTCTCTTACAACCAGGCGACGGTGCTTTTGCACGACCTGCCCAAGTACACGACCAAGGTCCGGGACGAGGTCGGGCGCTTTCGCAAGCAGGCAGAAAACCTTCAGGTCATCGCTCCCGAGCACGAGAAAGGCGTGATCAACGTTCGCCCGGCAACCGATTGGACGGACGTGTTGACACGCGGTTTTGGCTCAGCCAGTTCGGCAGTGCTGGCGGCCTCGTTCGTGCCTTTCTTAGCGTACTTCATGTTGACCTGGCAGCAGCACGTTCGTTCGGCCACGGTCATGCTGTTTCCGCTCGACAGCCGTCACACAGCCTACGTCACGCTCGGTCTGATTTCTGCCATGATCCGAAGTTTCATGGTCGGCAACCTGGTCATTGGCCTGGCGATCGGAACCATCAGCACGGTGGTGTTCGGCTTGCTCCACCTGCCGTTCTTCTATTTCGCCGGATTCATCAGTGGATTCTTGAGCCTGGTGCCGTACATGGGCATACTGCTGGCCTGGGTGCCACCGATATTTGTGGGCTTCGGACATTTGGAAGTGCAGGACGTGGTGATCATTTCCGTGACTGTTTTTGGGCTGCATCTGCTCGCCCTCAATGTTCTCTATCCCAAGTTCCTGGGAAATCGGCTCCAGCTGAACCCGCTAGCGGTAGGTTTAGCATTGCTGGTATGGGGAGGTTTGTGGGGGCCAATGGGCCTGCTGCTCGCGATTCCGATTACCGCCGCCATGAAGATCATCTTCGATCACGTCGAATCGCTGAAACCTTACGGGAGCTGGCTGGGAGAATAGGGTCGCAGCGATGATCAAGCTGGTCTATTGCATCACCAGGAAGCCGGGCATGACGGACGAAGATTTTTTTCGTTACTGGAAGGATGTCCACGGGCCAATCGGCTCGCGCATTCCCCATCTCCGCCGGCTGATCCAGAGCCGGAGGATTGTTGTTTCCGGGGACAAGTACCAGCCCAATTACGACGGCATGGTTGAGCTTTGGTTTGACGATGTGCAGGCGTTACTTGCGGCTCGTCAAACTCCGGAGTGGAAGGCGGCGACCCAAGATGAAGCCAACTTCATTGACCACAAGAAGACTGCCTATTTTGTCTCTGAAGAGCATGTCATCCTGGACGCGGTGAAATAAGGCACCTGGCGCGCCTCCTGAGATCACCAATACGGGTCCCTTGTCGGTGACCGCTGTCACGCTCGGAAGGTTTGTGAGCCCTACATTCTCAAGGGCTGAATAGCACGCAATCCATTGCATGGCATCGGCTTAACTGATTCCGGAGGTCGAAAAGGGCGCTGCGGGCTTGTGCCGGCCAACCTGTGGACAACCAGCCGAAAATTGCCTTTCGGCACCGAATCCGATAAACTTCAAAAGGTGCTGTTCCTCTGGTTCCCGGCTCCCACTGGTGGTTCTGAATGTTAAGCAGCGACGGCAGTTTCCACATCGGTGATAAGGTCGTTTACCCCAACCACGGCGTTGGAATCATCGAACAAATCAGCAGCCGGACCATCGGCGAGTCGATAGAAAAGTACTATCTGCTGAAGATCAAGTCCAGCAGCCTGAAGGTGATGGTGCCGTTCCACAATGTCGGCACGGTTGGTCTGCGGCGGGTGGTCAGGAACGGGGAAATCCAGAAAATCGTGGATTTTCTGCAGGATGGCGAGTGCAATAACAACGCCGACTGGAAGTACCGCTTCAAAGAAAACTCCGAGCGGATGCGCACCGGGTCTCTGCTGGAAGTTGCGGCTGTGCTGAAGGGTCTGCTTCTGCTGGGCCAATCCAAACCGCTTTCCTTCCGCGAAAAGAAGATGCTGGAACGTGCTCGCTACCTGCTGGTCAGCGAACTGGCCATGGCGCGAAACTGCGAGGACGCTGTGATCGAGGAGTTACTCGGCAGGGCACTAGCCAAGCCCGGATTGCGCTTCCCGGAAGCCGCGGAGTTTCAAGCGTAGATCCCCACCCGAATACCATAGATTGTTGCCTGCGTCGCAGTCCGACGCCTGCCCAAGGTTTATAATCGGCCAAAGAATGACCGAGCAGATCAAGAAAAAGCTGCAGGACGAGATCAACACGCTCGAGCACGAGTTGAGCCACGAACTCCCCAAAGAGCTGAAGCGGGCCATCGCTCTGGGCGACCTCAGCGAAAACGCCGAGTACCACATGGCCAAGCAGCGCCAGGAGTTCGTCAAGGCGCGCCTGCGCCAGCTGGGGCGACGTCTGGCGGACCTTTCTCTGATCAACGTGAGCAATATTCCGAGGGACAAGGTCGGCCTGGGCTCAACTGTCAAGGTTTATGACAGCACCAAGGAAGAAGAGGTCGAATATAAGCTGGTGACCAGCGAAGAATCCGACGTGGCCGCCGGCAAGATTTCTACGACTTCTCCCATCGGGCGCGCGCTGCTGAACAAGAAAGTTGGCGATACGGTGGCCGTGGTTACTCCCAACGGCAAGCGCGAAATGGAAGTGCTGAGCCTGAGCACGATCCACGACGAGGCGGGGACCTGATGGCACCGACCTGGACCAGCGCGTTCGGCCGGGCCTGCGGCGTGCTGCTGGGCATCATTGTGCGCTGGCTGGCACTGGCACGCATCAATCCCAACGTCCTGACGTTCCTGGGGCTGGTGGTCAACACTATTGCGGCGTTTTTGTTTGGCTTCGCCAACGGAGAGAACCAGGCCAGGCTTTTCTTTTACGCCGGGCTGGTCATCATAGGGTCTGGTTTTTTTGATCTGGTGGATGGCGCCGTCGCCCGGGCGAGCAACCGGGTCACCCGCTTTGGCGGATTCTTCGACTCAGTGATCGATCGTTACAGCGACGCGTCGCAGTTTTTCGGTCTGCTGGTGTTTTACGCCCGCGGAGACCGCTTCTTCTACGTTGTTCTGACCGCGTTCGTCATGGTGAGCGCGATCATGGTCAGCTACACGCGGGCGCGCGCGGAGTCGCTGATCGGCTCGTGCCGCGTGGGCTTCATGGAACGTCCGGAGCGGCTGGTGCTGGTCATCATTGGCGCGCTCTTCAACCGCATGGCCCCGGTGCTGTGGGTGATCGCGGTGTTGTCCACAATTACGGTGATTCACCGGGTGCGCTACACATACACGCGCACGGCACTGGTGGACCGAGCCGCAGCGGCGAACAGCGGGCAGGCGGCGTAGGGCGGGGGGCTGCATCTCATTCCTTCCAACCCTCTCAACCAGCCTCACCCTGAAATTTGGTCTCGCACGAGAAGCTCTTCATATCTCCATAGGAGGTCGTTATGCCCTAGACGTGCCCGGTCTGCAAGACTGGTGAACTTCATGTCTTTGATGTCGCCGTACAGGTACGGATCGCGCCGGATGGAGAGATTGACGACGTGGTGGGGGACTTGGAACTGAGGAGCAGCGACCGGGCTGAGTGCCTGGGCTGCGGATGGCAGGGTACCGCGGGGGAATGCGCAGTCGAGCAACAAGTGATTTAACTGGGGATCAGGCTTGCGCCACAACTGGTCAGAAACTCGGCTGTGTGGTCGAGGTCGACCCTAAGCCGGCTCGTATCTCCTTCGTCGGGTCGAGGGACATAGATCACCATGCCTTGCCGTGCTCGGGTCATCAGGACGCGATAAGCGTTAACAAGGTACATCCGACGACGAATGTCTTCCGCCTTGATCGGCCTCCACTGTTTGTTGTTGAATCGTCGGCATATCCATTGCACACCGTCCCAAGTAAGATCCTCTCCCCAACACAGTCCGATCCAGTCTAGTTCCAATCCTTGGATTTCGAACTGGGTGGCAGCGACCTCCAGCTTTGAACTGGCCCGCACGTCATTGCAGTACCTGTGGTCACAACTAGGATCGCTACAATCGTGAACGTCAAGAAACCAGTGTTCCCAATCAAATCTTTGATGAAAATCGAAAGTTGGCTCTAGGCCGTCAGCCCGAAGCCTAGCAGCTGATGCACAAGCGACCAGCCCCGAACGAGTTCGCCCTCTTCGATTCGTCTCTAGCCAGTCCTTGGTTATCTTGAGGCTTCTGGTAATTACTGGCCTCGTACCAAAGCTCCCAGCGATCCGCATAGCTTCACTGTGCTCTCCTGTCAATACCGCATCCACCCATTTGGAAATTCGTTGCGCCCGAACGGAACGCGTGCACACGTTCAAGTGCAGAGCAGCGGACTCGGTTATCCGTTCAGGGTAAGGGGGCGCCGTTGTCTCGAAGAGGCGGCTGCTGTTCGTCCCCTGGGCTAGGCTAAGCACATTCGGCGGAGCATACACACGCCAATGTGGAAAACGACCCAGCGCGCGCCCCCATTCCCCCAAACCAGCCTCACCCCGATTGATCTCCTGGCCTCCGCCGATCAAGGCGACAATCGCGGCCCAGTCGGAATGGCGATCCATGACTTCGATCATCATTTCCGGCTCGGACACCCGGGGACGACCCGCTCGTGCATTTTGGTCAGCATCCCAGGCGCGTTGCGCCTCGTCGAAGACAATCACTCTTTGCACGGGCCGTCGCTGACCCTCGCCGTAGTATTCATCTGCGAACCGGTGAACGTTATGAACGAACGCCTGCACCTTCAGCTGAGCCTGTCTACGGCTCACGGGCTGGCTTTGTGTCCGGTTACGTTTGACTACGTCTCGCACGAGAGCCTCCTGGATGACCTTTACCAGCGGCCCATTGCCGGACAAGAATGAGGAGAAATCCTTGACTTCTGGCCGGTGTACTGTGTTTAGGCCCACCAAGGTTTTTCCGGCCCCTGGCACGCCGGTGGTGAAGCATATGACTTTTTGTTTCTTGGCTCGCGCGTCAAGCACTGCCTGGACAAGGGCGTTTGTAGTTTTATCCAGATCCTCTCGTGCGGCACACGCGTGTCCGATTTCAAACACGTCCATGTCGGAGTAGAGAGCAACGGCTGCCTCAATGATCGGCGGTATGGGCCTAAATCGGCCGCGGTTCCATTGGCCGGCATCAATCTGTGGTTCCTTTTCGCGCACGTACTGTCGACAGATGGCTTCGAGGGCTTCATCCAGGCCTGCCATCGAACTAAGCCGACACTTCTCGATCAGTGTGTCGAACTCGGTGCCGACGACATCCTTAGCGATCGGCGCGTCAGCAACAACCAAAGGCACGATAGTTCTGGATGCGCTGTGTTCGTGAAAACATGCGAGATTCAAAGCATAATCGTCCACCTGGCGTGCCGCTGAAGTCGGGCTCGCACCGGTCTTCGTCTCGATCACGACAATGACGTTGCGCATCAACAGGACAGCATCAATCCTCTTGCCTACAATCGGGATCGGATATTCAAGCAAAATGCTCCAGTTTTTGGCGTCTGGGGAGACGCGGAGCACGCGAGCGATACCGTTCACTAGAACGGGCAGTTGCGCGCCCCAGGCCTCTATCGCCTGAGGAGTCAGCGGAAATCTTTCCGTGGCGTTTGCCTGCGTGAGCTGCCAGAGGACTCTCGCGGGATCCTCGGCGACAAATCCTGCCAGTGCTTTTTGATAATAAGCAGGCATGGCAGCCCAGGATATTAGTAAGTTTGGCTTAGGTCCAGCTTAGATCTGGCACCATGCAGGCGGCTGCTAGGTGGGAGTTTCCGACCCTCGCTGGCGAGCTGTGCTCGGCTGGATGGACGAGACGTCCGTCCCTACCTGGTCTTTGCGAACGGCGAACGGCCAACGACCGACGACGAACCTGCTAGACTATTCCGTCATTTCCTGTGGGGAGAGGACTTTTGCCCATCGATCCGGTTCTGCTGGTCCACGGCGGCGCATGGGCCATTCCTGACGACATGGTTGCAGCTCACCTGGACGGCGTGCGCAATGCCATGGCCGCTGGATGGAAGGTGCTCAGCCGGGGCGGAGCGGCGCTCGATGCCGTGGAGGAAGCGGTCGTCGTCATGGAAGACGACGAAACATTCGATGCGGGGCGCGGCAGCTTTCTCAATCGCGATGGCAGGGTGCAACTCGACGCGCTGATCATGGATGGGGCCACATTGCGCGCCGGAGGCGTGGGCTGCGTGGAGCATCTGCGCAATCCGGTCCGTGCCGCGCGGAAGATCCTGAGCGAGAGCCCGCATGTGTACTTTGTCGGAGAAGGCGCAGAAAATTTTGCGGCGGAACACGGAATCCCGCTTTGCCTGAACGAGGATCTTGTGATTCCGCGTGAGGTCGAGCGGTTGCGAGAGTATCAAAAGCACGCCGCAGAAGAGAAGCCGAATCTTTTTGCTCCCGCCATTTCGCATGACACTGTAGGCGCGGTTGCGCTGGATCGCCAGGGTAACATCGCAGCGGCCACTTCGACCGGAGGCACGCTCAACAAAGCTCCCGGCCGGCTCGGAGATTCTTCGCTGATCGGGTGCGGCTGCTACGCCGATAACAAAACCGCGGCCGCTTCGACCACGGGATGGGGTGAACCCATCATGAAAGTGGTGCTCGCCAAGTGGGCCGCTGACCGTGTAGCTTCCGGGAATTTACCGGAGTGGGCTGCAGCGGAAGCCATCAACTATTTGCAGTCGCGCGTGAATGGACACGGCGGGATGATTCTCCTGGATGCGCGGGGACGCTTCGGCATCGCACACAACACACCGCGTATGGCATGGGCGGCAAAATCTCCGAGCTATGAAGATTCCGGCATCCAGCGCCAAGCGCCGTAGGTCAGCTTACCAACCCAATCCCGCTGAACAAATTAGCTTGATTTCGGTCACCTCCTGATGTACAACCCTGCCAATCAACGCTCTCCCATTTTATGCGTGCGTCGAAGCCCGCTGATGAAAGTCGGACCGGCCGCTCTGGCCGAAGTCTGCTCGCAGTTCTTTCCTCAACCGTCCCAGGAGAAAACTATGACGCTGCGGAAGCTCATCTCGTTTGTGGTCTGTGTGCTGCTGCTCAACACGCTTGGTTTTGCGCAGGGCGGCGTGGCTACCGGTGACCTGCACGTCACGGTGAAAGATCCTGGCGGAAAACTGGTAACGAATGCCACGGTCACGGCGCGAAACGCCGCCAAGGCGTTGGAGCGTTCGGCAGCAGGAAACGGCCAGGGAGAGTATCGTCTGCTGGCGCTGCCGCCAGGAAGCTACACAGTCATAGTTGAAGCGCCTGGCTTCGCCAACATGACCGCCGAAAATGTCGAAATCACAGTGGGACAGGTGGCTGATCTACCGTTGACTCTTTCTGTGGCTGGAACCCAAGAAGTGGTCAACGTCAGCTCCGCCGCCGAACTGGTAGAAACCACGCGCAGCTCAACCACTGATACGGTGGAACAACGCCGCATCGACAACCTGCCGATCAACGGGCGCAATTACATCAATTTTGCGCTGACCGATTCCCAGGTTCTGCGTGACAACGCACCCAGCATTGGCGCTGCGCCCACTTCCGGCTTGAACATCAGCGGTCAGCGGGGACGCTCGAATCTGGTCAACGTGGACGGCGCGGACGCGACCGACAATTCCACCAACGGGGTGCGCTCGACGGTCTCGCAGGAAGCCGTCCAGGAATTTCAAATCATCACCAACAGCTATGCGGCGGAGTACGGACGCGCCGCCGGGGGCGTGGTGAACATCATCACGCGTTCGGGAGCTAACCAGTTTCACGGCGATGTTTTCGGCTACCTGCGAAACCGTAATTTTCAGGCGGTCAACCCGTTCAGCACCGTGCCTAATCCGGCTTACACGCGGGTGCAGGCTGGCGCTGCCTTTGGCGGGCCGATTAAGAAAGATAAAACGTACTACTTCTTCTCTTACGAGGTCACCCGGCGGCATGAGACCGGATTCTCGAGTATCGGTACAAGCAATTTTGATTTGATTCCGTTTGATACCACGCAAATCGGGCAGAAGTTTGGCACGCTGATGCTGACGCAGCCGCAAATCCAGTTTCTGACGAATCCGGCCGTACTGGCCCAGGAAGGCGCCGATCCGGCGGGCTTCGGCCAGGAAGTTGGAAAGTATGTCGTGTTGGCCGGAGCATCTTCCGGGATGGCGATGAACAAAGTTTGGCCGACCAGCCTGATGCAGGGGCTGACCGGCTTTCCCATCCCTAATTTTTCTGCTTTTCCCTTTTCATGCCAGCCTCCGGGGCCCTGTTCGGTGCCGTCTTCCTTTGAGTCACTGACCTCGCAGGAGGGCAACTTCCCGGTGTTTGAGGGTACGAGCTTGTACTCGCTGCGTCTCGATCACAACATCAGCCAGAACCATCGCCTCATGCTGCGGGCCAACGTGAGCCCCAGCACTGTGACCGGGATCGAAGTCGCTGGGGAAAACCAGCCCTTCGGCCAGAACGCGTTCAGCCGTACTTCACAGCAGACCTATCGTGACGCAGCGGGAGAAGCGCAGGAAACCTGGACGATCGGCAACAATAAGGTCAACGAATTCCGTTTTCAGTACGCTCGCCGGGGGTTGTCCTACTTTTACGCCAACGCGCCCGGAGCGTCGTTTCCGGGGACCAACATTGTCGGGTACGCTTTCATCGGCCGGGAACCGTATTCGTACATACAGCGCACCGAACAGCGTTATCAGTTTGCCGACAACTTCTCCTGGAGCACCGGGCGCCATGACACAAAGACGGGTTTTGACTTCAGCTACATCCCCCTCAAGGCCATTTTCACCGTGAACTATGGGGGCAGCTACAGCTTCGGACCGCAAAATGTCTTCCCAGTGACCATCGCTCCTCCGGCAGGAACCACATTTCCCGAGTTCAACGCGGTGCAAGCCTACGGGGCAGGCATCCCGACCGATCTGGTTCAGGGACTGGGCAACCCGCACGATTCGTTTTCCAACAAACCTCTGGGCCTGTTCTGGCAGGATTCCTGGCGGGTGCGTTCCAATCTGACTTTCAACTACGGTGTGCGCTATGACGTGGAGTTCCCGCCGCAACTGACGCCTCTGACCGACCTAGCCCTGGCGGCCTACAACCAGCTTGGGTTGCAGAAGGGCATCCAGACCGACACCAACAACATTCAGCCCCGCATCGGGCTGGCGTGGGACCCAAAGGGCGATGGCAAAACCGTGATTCGTTCCTCCTATGGCATGTTCTATGACCATCCGCTGCTAGGTTTGTACTTCCTAGGGGATGCTTCGGACGGCTCCAGGAGCGGCCAGTTGCTGCTTCCCCCCGGTGCTCCCTGTACGCTGGCTTCGACGGCAAGTCCCTCAAACCTGAATGCCAGCAACACATTCCAGGGCATTCTGGGTGCAGCGAATTGCTTGCCCAACGCCACCACAGCGTTGGGCTACCAGCAGAATTCGGCTCCGACGTCGGCTTGTTTAGGGGAGACGAACCCACAGCGATTTGACCCCTGTTATGCCAATTCGCTGTTTCTCAACCAAGGTTACCTCACCGCCGGCTTCCCGGTATTTTCTCAGCTATTTGGTTATCCGCAGGGCAAGAATTTCGTTTACGCATATTCTCAGCAGGCCAACCTTACGGTCGAGCATGATTTGGGTCGGGGCTTCGCGCTGAGCCTGGCCTATAACTTCAATGGCGGACGGCACCTGAACCGGCCAATTAATGCGAATCCAGTACGGGGAGATCTTCTGGTAAAGAACTGGCAGGCGGCGGTTGCTGCCGCTACCGCGGCTGGCATCTCCCCCTCGAGTCCCCTCTATCCGTCCAGCCCGCTCGCGGTTGGAATTTGCCCTGCGGAATTGGGCGGGCTTGCTCCCCTCGGGCCGTACGTCCCGGCAGCACTGGTGAGTTTCTTCAGACCTTCGGGGTTCAACCCCTCGTTGATGGGCGGCCCATTCGCTCCCTGCATCGCCCAGGCAGCGAGCGTACTCCAGGCCGACGGCCTCAACGCCGCCTGCAATCCTTCAACCGGAAGCCTGGCTGGCTGCGTTCCATTCAGTGACATGGACGCAAACTTCTCGGTAGTGCGCTACTTGTAGCGCACTACCAACTTCTCCAACGGCAGTTCTATCTATCACGGATTCACAGCGAACCTGCGCAAGCGCTTTAGCCAGCACTACGAGTTCCTGGCTTCCTACACCTGGTCTCACGCCATCGACGACTCCACCGATTTGCAGGCGCCACTGGCGCCGCAGGACAGCTTTTCCCCGCAATTGGAGCGCTCGAACTCGCTGTTTGATCAACGGCACCGCTTCGTCTTCAGCGGGGTCTATCAGAGCGGCCGGCTCGGGGGCGACAACTTCAAGAGCAAGCTGTTGAAGCAACTGGACGGTGGCCCCTATTATTGAAATCTCCTCCGGGCGGCCGTTCAACCTCACTACCGGCGGCAACGATAACTTTCAGTTTGTCTCCAGCGGCGGCCGCCCGAGCGCTGTGCCGTCCGGGAGCCCGACAACGGCTTGTGGTACGGCGCCGGTGGCGTCGAAGTTCTCTCCTACTGGGTTCTTCCAGGAACCATGTTTCGCAGACTTGACTCCACAGCAGTTGGCTTCGCCAAATGCACTGCTGTTGCTCGATGGCACTTTGGGCCGCGACGCGGGAGTCTCGCCCTACACGGTGTTCAACGATCTGCGTGTCTCCCGCCGGCTTTACTTCGGAGAGCGCATCAACATGGATGCGATGGTTGACATGTTCAACCTTGCCAACAAATTCAATGTTGCGGCTGTCAATGTTTTGTGGACCAACGCCGGCCAGCCGACCGCGGCCTATGATCCCCGGCAGTTCCAGTTCGCGCTGAAGGTGAATTGGTAGCGGCTTTTACACGAGTGAGGGCCGGCGGCGCGTTCCCGCTATCCCGCTCATCATCCAAGGCGCCTGGTTATCGAACTGAACCATTCCTTGCTTCTCTACGTCTAATTCCGGTGTCTGGAACCTTCGAGACGAGCCTGCCGTAGTAGTGGGAAGATTGCGCAGGGAAAGGGCTGCAACATGAGTCACGACGCGACTTCAGAACCGGTGCTGGCCACAGTCTCCGCACCGCAACCACAGGCGGCACAAAACTCGATGTTGCGAACCATCTTCATTGGACCGTACGGGCTGCGCGCGGGATGGCGTTTGGGACTAGTCGTCTTCATTTTTGTCTGTCTGAATATGTTGACGGGGCTGGCTATGCGGCTGCTGGGTATCCGCCTCGGTGGCCTGGTTGTGCTGACACCATCGCAACTGGCCGCGGCGGAAGGGTACACCTTTGTTCTGGTCTGCATCGCTTCGTGGATCATGGCAAAGATCGAGGGGTGCAAGTTTGGTGAATACGGACTGCCCTGGGCGCAAGGGTTGGGGAAAGACGTCTGTGTGGGTGCTCTGTGGGGCTTCCTGGCCACGAGCGGGAGCCTACTGGCGATTTTCCTGCTGCACGGAGTTCGGGTCAGCGGCGGCGCGGTTCATGGGACAACAATTCTGACTTCGGCAGCGGCCTGGACGGTGGCTATGCTGATGGTAGGACTGTCCGAGGAGTTTACTTTTCGCGGCTATGTTCAGTACACCTTGACCACCGGCATCGGGTTCTGGCCTTCGGCGATATTGTTTTCCGCTCTGTTCGGCTTTGCCCATGCAGGCAACAGCGGGGAAAATGTCTTCGGGGAGCTGTCGGTTGTACTTTTTGGTTTGCTGTTCTGCCTCTTCCTCAGCAGGAGGGGAAATCTCTGGTGGGCGGTGGGTTTCCACATGGGTTATGACTGGGGGCAAACGTTCTTTTATGGCATGCCGGACAGCGGGCTGTTGCCCAGCGGCAATCTTCTGCGTTGCACCTTCAGCGGACCACGATGGCTCACCGGCGGGACAGTCGGGCCGGAGTCAAGCGTCTTCACGCCGATAACGCTCGGGATTGTGGCGATCCTGTTCTCGCTGGTGTACCGGGAGAAGCGATACCGCACGAGCATTCCTGTGCCGCTACGAGCGGCGACGGGTGGACAGAGTTCGGCGCAGTAGCCAGAGCGCTCCTGCTAAACTCGTTTCAGCTTGCATCCTTCATCCTTGGCGATTGCCGGAGTCCTGCTCTGAATGTCAGAAAATCACGCTCCAACCGCGCGCACCCGTGTGGCGCGCGAACCGCATCGTGGCGTCTACGACCGCGCCACTGCTTACCAGATTCTTGATGAAGGCTTCCTCTGCCACGTGGGATTCGTGGTTGATGGCCAGCCATTCGTGATTCCTACCGGCTATGGCCGTTCCGGCGACAGTCTTTATATTCACGGCTCAGCAGCCAGCCGCATGTTACGCAATCTGGACCAGGGAGTGCCGGTGTGTGTAACTGTGACGCTGCTCGATGGCCTGGTGCTGGCGCGGTCGATTTTCAATCACTCGATGAATTACCGGTCGGTCGTGGTGCTGGGGACGGCGGTCGCGGTGAATGATCCCAAGGAAAAGTTAGAAGCGCTGCGGCGATTGTCGGAGCATATTCTGCCGGGACGATGGGCAGAAGTGCGCCAAGCGAACGAGCGCGAACTTAAGCAGACGCTGGTGATGCGCCTGCCGATTGAGGAATTCTCGGCGAAAGTGCGCCAGGGGCCTCCAATTGACGACGAGGAAGATTATGCATTTCCGACGTGGGCAGGCGTGATTCCGCTGCAGATGGTGGCTGGGCAGCCGATTGACGATGAGAGGCTGATGCCTGGGCAGGAAGCGCCGGGATATGTGAGGCCGTATTCGAGGAAACGCTAGTGGGCTTGCCCAAGGAAGTAAAGAGTGCTATCTTTACTGTAAGGAATTAAGGTAAAGATGAAGAATTCCAGCACGATCAGTTCCAAGGGGCAAATCACTGTGCCGCAACAAATCCGTGATCGGCTAGGCCTGTCTGCCGGTGATCGGGTCGAGTTCGTAGTCGAGGGCGACCGCACCGTGATTCGCCCCGCGCGAACTGTTACCAACCCATTCAGCAAGTACAAAGGCGTTCTTGGAACTTTTCCCGGCGGCGAGAAAGAGATCAACGCGTGGCTGGATGAGCTACGAAGCGAGGAGCGCAGCCGCAAGTGAGGACAGCGCTCGATACCAACGTCCTTTCCGCTTTATGGTCGAACGAGCCTCTCGCCTCGCGAATCGCCAACCAGATGGCGGACGCACACGCTCAGGGAGGCCTGGTAGTCTGCGCCCCGGTCTACGTTGAACTGCTGGCTCATCCATCTGCCAGCGCACGCTTTGTCGATGAGTTTCTGACAGATACTGGAATCGCAATCGACTTCGACCTGGGCGAGGACGTATGGCGGCAGGCAGGCAAGGGATTTGCAGCTTATGCTCAACGGCGCCGTCGATCCGGCGGAGAATCGCCGAAACGGTTGTTGGCGGATTTCGTTGTGGCCGCCCATGCGTTGCTTCAGGCCGACCGGCTGATGACCCTCGATGCCTCCCGCTACGCAAGGGACTTCCCTCGCTTGCCTGTGGTGTAGTTGCACGTGCAAAAGTGCTAGGTGGCTTTGCCGCCCTCAAGGAGTCAAGCCCAAGTGGGGCGTACAACCTTCGACTTGCAGGAACTGGTGGCCAAAGGGTAACATTCCCGCCCGGTTCCAAAAGTAACCCAGGCCATCCCTGTTGAAGATTGACCCATCCAACCCTGGGAGGTAGCATTGAGCTGCCTTGTGGAGCTTGGATAGGTCTTGTAAGTAACAGAAAATATGAGGATTGGTAAACCGTACCGGCTGATGGCCGCGATGGCTGCAGTGATTGTCGGCAGCACAGCCTGCCAGACCGCGCAGAAGCCCGCATCGCTTTTGCCCGCAAATCAAGCGACGGCGCCGGCTCTGGTTGCGACTGCCCCTGCGCCGCGAAGCCACGCCAATCCTTCACCTCCGCCCACGCAAACCGAGCCTGAGACGAGTTCCGCCCAACTCCCGACCGATCCTGTGCTTGACCTGATCGCGCAAGTCGAGACGGAATACCAGGCCGGTCAGGACAACTACAAAGCCGGGCACATGGAAGCGGCGAAAGACAATTTTGATCGCGCGTTCAACCTGCTGCTTTCCAGTTCTCTGGACATCCGCTCGGACCAGCGGCTGCAGCAGGAATTCGACAAGGTGCTGGATGGGGTAAACGGTCTGGAATTGCAGGCCCTGCAGCAGGGCGACGGGTTCACCGAGCAGAAATCAGAGCCGGCGCCGATCGATGAGGCCAACGAGGTTACGTTCCCGGTCGATGCCAACATAAAGGCCAAGGCCACAGCCGAAGTGAAAGCCACTCACTCGGATTTGCCGTTAATGATGACCGATCAGGTGGCCGGCTACATCAACTACTTTTCGACTCGCGGCCGCGGAACCCTGGAGCAGGCTTTGGCTCGCAGTGGCCGTTACCGGGAGATGATCCAGGGCATTCTCAAAGACGAAGGCGTGCCTCAGGACCTGATCTACCTGGCGCAAGCCGAGTCCGGCTTCCATCCGCTGGCGCTTTCGCGGGCGGGAGCGCGCGGCATGTGGCAATTCATGGCGAGCCGGGGGCGGGCTTATGGCTTGGAGCGCGACTGGTGGGTGGATGATCGGCAGGACCCAGAAAAGGCAACACGGGCTGCCGCGCACCACTTGAAAGATCTCTACAACGAGTTTGGCGACTGGTATCTGGCGATGGCCGCTTACAATTCCGGCCCAGGAACGGTGCAGGCGGCGGTGAAACGCACGGGTTATGCCGATTTCTGGCAGCTTTACAACCGCAACGTGCTGCCTAAGGAAACCAGGAACTATGTGCCGATTATCTTGGCCGTAACGATCATGGCCAAGAACCCGCAGCAATACGGCTTAGAGGACGTGAGTCTGGAACAACCGGTGTCGTACGATAGCGTGAAGATCGACTATCCGGTGGACCTGCGGCTGGTGGCGGAGTGCGTGGACGCTTCAGCAAGTACGTTGCAAGACCTGAGTCCGAGCCTGCTGCGCTTCACCACGCCTAAGGACAGGGAGTTCGACCTTCACCTTCCAGCCGGGACCGGGGACCGTTATCTCAGCGCGATTGCGGCCATTCCGCCGGACATGCGGGTGTGGTGGCGCTACCACAACGTGGCGTCGGGAGACACTCTGGCCTCGATTGCCCGCTCCTATCGCACGAGCCGGCAAGCCATCGCGCAAGCCAATGGCATTGGAGAAGACGAGGACCTGCAGCCGGAGAGCAAGCTGATCATTCCGATCGCTCCCGGCAAGCGTCCGTATGGAGAGGACGTAGCCAGCTTTTCCCGGCGGGCCACTGCCTACCACGTGCGCAAAGGCGATACCGTGCAGACGGTTGCCGACAATTTCGGTGTTCCGGCTACGATGGTAAGGCGCTGGAACCACCTGAAGGGCGACAGCTTACGCGGAAGGCGTGTTCTGTACGTGCACTTACCGGTGACTCCGAGTGCAGACGGCATGCGCGAGGTCGCGTCTAAGTCGAAATCCAAGAAGACGTTACATGCAGTCAATGACAAGACCGTGCGTCACAAGGTGCAGCCCGGGGAAACCCTGTACTCGATTGCCAAGTCACATAACACCACCGTCGCTGCCCTCAAACAAAACAACGGCAATCTTGCCACCCTGCGCCCAGGCATGGTCCTGGTCATCAACACACCGGCGCAATAATCACCTCACTTTTCGCCGACATTTTTGCACCCAACCTTTGTTCTGCGCGATAGCCGTGCCGGTGTAATATGCAAGCAAGCGAAGGTCGAGACGCGATTACTGCGAGCGAAAATCTGCTGTGTTATAATCGCGGCCCGTTCAGGAGAGTGAAGTCGTTTAGCTTTCTTTCTATCTCAGCGCAGGCGATGAGCAGTGCCCGGCAGAGCAGCGCAGCCGGAAAAATTCAGGAGGAGAAATGACCGAGGAGACCCTCTATTTACGAGATGACGAAGTGGATGATTTCGGCGATACCGGCGCTTATGGCGATTCGCTGGAAGAGGACTACGAAGAAGAAGAGGAAGAAGAAGAGGCGGAAATGCCGGGTATGAGCGAACCGGCGCCGCCCATAGAAGCGCCGATGCCGGCCGCACCCGTGCCCACCGGTGGTGGAGGCGGAGGCGCACCGAAAGCTGCACCGAAGAAGAAGGCGGCAAAGAAGAAGGCCGCTCCCAAGAAAAAAGCCAAGAAGAAAGCTGCGAAGAGGAAACCAGCAAAGAAGAAAGCGGCGAAGAAGAAGCCAGCCCGCAAGGCCGCGAAGAAGAAGGCTGGGAAGAAGAAGACAGCACGGCGCCGTCGCTAGCGACCATTTGCGCCCGGCAACAGATCAGCCGCAGCTTCATGCTGCGGCTTTTTTATCGTCGTGCTACGCTGCACGACAGACTGTGATGCGCATCGCAATCGTATCGGACATCCACGGCAACCGGACCGCATTTGACGCCGTCCTGGCGGATCTGCGGCAAACCTCTCCCGACCTGATCTTCCACGGCGGCGATTTGGCTGACAGCGGAGCAAGTCCGGTGGAGATTGTGGATCGCATTCGTGATCTGGGCTGGCCAGGGGTGGTTGGCAATACGGATGAAATGCTTTTTATGCCCGAGTCGCTGCAGGAGTTTGCCAAGCAATCGCCGAAGCTGCAGCCACTTTTCGCCGTGATCGAGGAGATGGCGGTAGCAACCCGTGAAGCGCTGGGAGCAGAGAGGCTCGCTTGGCTGCGCGGCCTGCCGCGAATTCAGATTCATGGTCCGATGGCGCTGGTGCATGCCAGTCCCGAGAGTCCCTGGCGAGCACCCGCACCGGAAGCGAGCGATGCCGAGTTGGAGTCGGTTTACGGACCGCTCGGTCAGCCGATCGCCGTCTATGGGCACATCCACCGCTCGTACATCCGGAGCATTCCAGGAATGATCGTGGCCAACACTGGCAGCGTTAGTCTTTCTTACGACGGTGATCGCCGCGCTTCATACCTCTTGCTGGATGAGTCCAAACCGACGATCCGGCGTGTGGAGTATGACGTGGACAGCGAACTTAAGGCTCTTAACAATTGCGGCCTTCCCCACGCCGATTGGGTTGCAAAGATCCTCGATAGCGGGCGCCCCCAAATGCCGTAAGCCAGGCGCTCCCTCCTGGAGACGGCGCCGTCACTTCTTATTCTGTACCGCCTGCAGGCATCGGCCATATAGCTCGAGCAGGTGGCCGGCGTATTCTTCGGGCTTGGCGGCAGCGCCGCTGCCCTGAAAGCCGACACCAGATGCCGCGGTCCGGCCGTAGCCCGTAGTCATCGCGATAAACTTCATCAGATCCAGCGCGATATCCTCATTGCGGCGTGCGCCCGCCGCGAGCGGAGTTGCTTCCTCCATGAATGCCTCCGTGGGAATGCGAATGCTGGGAATCTCGTCGTCCATCTAGAGAAAACCTGGCAGAAGGATTGATGATAGCAGAAGGATGGAGGCTCGTGACCGCCCATCGAAACGAAAAGAAGGTAGGGATCCCTCGACTTCGCAACCCGATTCCCATGCGAATCGGGTTGCTTCACTCAGGATGACAGGCAAAACAGCAGCGCTAGGCCGCACGGCGCACCTCACTCATCAGCGCGAGCAGGTTTTGCTCGGAGTCGCGAAAGAAGGTCATCCACAGATCGTGGTCGGGCATTCTGGCGAGAAGGTGGGGTTCGTCCTCGAAGTGGACGCTTTGGGCCAGCATCTGACGATGGGCAGATGAAATGTCAGGCACGGCGAAATACAGGATCGAGCTGGGGTGATCGAACTCTGGTTTCTCCGGCACGTCGAGCATCAGGCGGATGCCGCCGCAGTCGAAAAAAGCCAGCTTGCCGGCGGTAAACAGAAATTTCAGGCCGAGCTTGTCCCGGTAGAATGCAGTAGCGCGGTCGAGGTCGTGCACGGTGACGGCAATTTGGCCGAGGCGGGGGATCCCGATCCCGGCGGGAGTAGCGGTGGTCATGGCGAGTTGCCTCCTGTCATTAAATTAGTTAGCATAGCTAACAATATCCTGTGACGAAAAGCAAGCAAAAAAGTGAGCAGGAAAAAAATGTTGTAGAGGTGGCCGACCGGCTGCATTCAGCTGCCATCCACCTGCTGCGCCGGGTGCGCAGGCAGGACACCACTACTGGAGAAGGCCCAGCCCGGCTTTCGGCCTTGTCAGTACTGGTGTTTGGCGGACCCGCGACGCTGGGACAACTGGCGGCGGCTGAGCAGGTGAGACCGCCGACTATGACCCGCATTGTCAAGGGATTGGAACGCAGCCGGCTGGTGCAGCGAGTCGCCGACCCCGGTGACGCCCGGCGGATGACGATCCACGCCACAGCGAAGGGGGTTCTCCTGTTGCAACGCGCGCGGGCGATGAGAATTCAATCTCTGGCGCAACAACTTGGACTTCTACGAGAGCAAGATTTGGCGGCCCTGCAGAAGGTGGTGGAGATATTGGAGGGCGTGCTGAAACAGTGGTTCTAGAATTCGCTAGGTTTCAATCCCGACGTAACAGACTCGCCCGATAAGATAATCTGCCGGCTTTGCGTGCTCGGTCATGGGCAGGACTTCCACCGGGTAGGCCTGGTTGTGCGGGCGCAGCACCAACTGCTTGCCCGCGACTTCGACATACTTGACCGTGCACACCCCATTTTTGTTGACGGCGTACACATTGGACTCACCTTTTCGGTAGGGCTTGAGTGAGTTGTAATGCCGGTCGATGAGCACGGTAGCTCCCGGCAGGAGCCGGGGATACATGCTCATGCCTTCACGGGCGTCGGCCTTGATGACGACAAAACGCTCCCATTCGTCGCGATCGCCTTCGATCTCCGAGCGCAGGCCGCGCAGGAAGCTTTTCTTGAACTTCAGAATCTCGTTCACGTTCATGCGCATGACCCGCGGTTCGGTGGCGGCGACGGCGCTGTCCACCAGCAGCACATTCTGGAACTCGTCGTCGCCCGGAGGCACGATGCTGGCGCGCTTGTTGACCTCGGCCGGATCGAGCAGGTCGAGCACCGAGAGATGCTGCACCCGGAGGACCTTGTCCATACCTTCCAGACTGAGGCCGCGCTTGCGGTTCAGAAAATTGGAAATGTGCGCCTGCTTGAAGCCGGTCTGCGCGGCCAGGTGCAACCCGGTCAGATCGCCTTCCTGAATGCGCCGCCACAGGGTCTTGCGCAAGTTCTCCTGCAACACTTTGAATTTCATGCCCCGGAGTATAACTCTCGTTATAGCATTTTGCTATTGTTATGATTACGTATTAAATCCATCAGAATAGGTAGGAAGCGGCCGGGATTTCCACAGGGGCAGCAGGGCGCGCTTTGCAAATATCGAGTGCGGAATGTGACCACCGTCACCGACAGCTTAACTATCTGAGCTATACATATATGTCACTGTATAGCTTCTAGGTGAGGATAGCAATGCTGGAAGAATTTCACGGCGCAGCATTTCCCAACGAACTAGAGGAGAAGGCCTTTGTCGAGTTCCGGCGCAAGGTGCGCTCGGCAGAAGTGCTGTCCGCGGCCGTGGAGCAGCTCCTGCGGCGGCTGCGCTTTACCGGAAAGATCAGCGTGGTGGTACAGAACGGCAGAGTGCTGAAGTCGGGCTACGAAGAGGGCTATTTTCGGCAGGAGCAGTAACGACTGAGGCGCGAGGCTAGTGATCGTGGATTCAGCCCTCTCAACTACATAAACGAGCGGGTTTTCCGTAAGAGAAACGGGCCCTGCAGCCGAGTGATCGGCGCAGGGCCTTTCTATTGCAGCAATGGATCGTCGCCGTCGGTACCCCGGCGAGCAACGGTCATAACGGTTTTGTGGAGGCAATCATGAAAAGCGAAGACCTGGAGATTGTTCATCTAGAACTGAAGTATTGCGAGTGCTGCGGCGGGCTCTGGCTGCGGCCGAAGAACGCCGACGACGTGTACTGCGAATCGTGTGTCTTGCAAATGTCGGACTTTCCCGCCGTGGGAGCACGTCCACCCAGGGTGCGGCTGCGGTTGGCGCAAAGACTCGAGGTTGAAGGCGCGAACGGAGAGCGGCTGATCGTGATCTGCAGCGAAGGGGGGAACGCATGACTTCTCCAATGGTTGTAGTGGCAACGGGAACATCCCTGGCGACGCCGGCTTCGAATCAGAGTGATGCGGTGAGCAATTTCGTTGAAACCGGGCCCATCGACGCGGTTGATTCCGATCCGGCTGTTAGCGAGGTCGACTCCGTTGAATTGGAGGAGATGGCGCCAGACCTGGGCGCGGATCCTGATCTCTGTGTGTACCGGGATCGAACGCTGGCGTTACTGCGGCGCTATCTGCGAATGGCTGTGGAAGTCGGCCGGCTGCCATCACTGCTGGGGCGGGAGTTTTTCAGGACACGGGTGACTTCGTATCACACGCAAACCTTCGAAGATTCTGTAATTTTTGTTTACGACGTGGAGCGCTGCCTTGAGGATCTGAACGAGGGCGATAAGAAGCTACTGGCCATGACGGTGCTGCAGGAGTATTCCCACGACGAAGTCGCGGACCTGTTGCATGGCACGCGGCGTACCATTGTTCGTCAATATTTGGAAATACTGGATCGAATCAGCGAGATTTTCCTGAAACGGGAAATTTTGACGCGTTTGCCCGACAATCGCACGGTACCGGCGGAATCTTGTCAAGAGGGTGAAATCGGCGACTTTCCTGCAAGTGACTCAGCGTAGAGGAGATATATTTTTCGAAATCGTGTCACAGTTTAGGTTTTTTTCTGCTACGCTGAAATTAGAAGGTGAGAAATTGAAGGCGCGCTGAAAACGGCGCGCCTTTTGCTTTTGGCGGCGAAGTGCGGGAATGAAGAAGACCAAAGTGAAGCCGGCAGGCAAGAGGGTCCAGGCGACACCACTTTCAAACTCAGCGCATGACCCCGTGGACATAGCGGCTCTGCGGCAGCAGATCACGGATATGGTGGTCAATGAAGCGGTGGGGATGGTGACCGCGACCATCGAGCAAGTCAATGAGGGCCACTTTCAAGCGATGAAGTACTTGTTCGAGATGGTGGGACTTTATCCAGCGCCCGTGCAACAGGAAGGGGCGCAGGATTCCCTGGCCAGAACGCTGCTGAGCCGACTGGGGCTGCTGGAGGAAGAAACGAAGACGCTCGCGCCTCGGCCGGTAGCAGCAGCAACGAGTACCGTAGAATGATCTGGAGGCGCCGAAACCGCCGCCGAGTGCAGCGGCTGCGACCTCGAATACGGTACCAGGGACGAAAGCCGGGAATGGACATGACGTGGGTTACCGATCGAATCGCAGTCGGCGGCGGGATATGGACACCCGGAAACATGGCGGCGGTGGCAGCAGCAGGGGTTACCCATATTCTCGATATGCAAATTGAGTTTGACGACACGGCGCTGGCGGCGCCGCACGGAATTACGGTGCTGTGGAACCCCATCGACGATGATTTTCAGCCCAAGCCGCCGGAAGTTTTCGAGCGCGGGGTGGCCTTCGCGAGGCAGGCGTTGGAAGCGGATGACAGTAAGCTGTTGGTTCACTGCGCTGCGGGAGTGCACCGGGCACCGATGATGGCCCTGGCAATCCTGTGTTCGATGGGCTGGAAGTTGGGCGAGGCGATGGATGCCATCGAGTCCAAACGCCCGTTGGTGGACTTTGCGGATGTGTACGTGAACAGCGCGAGAGGTTATCTGCAGGAGCAGATGAAAGCAACGCAGTAGATCCTTAGAAGTTTTCGGCAGTCAGTCTTAGTCCTCAGTTGTTCGCAGCAACTCTTCATTACAACTTAGCAGCTTGCCCACGGAATGTGGGTCGATGCGGAAGTGTGAGCAGATGGCGAAAGCCCCCGCTCGGAGGGACTTGCATGTTCGACAGGCGCAGCCGCCCACGAAGGCGGATTTTCTTATGGCTGCTGGTTCTGGCAGCAACGATGGCATGGGCGCAGACACTGCAGATGACTACGATTAGCGAAGTGCGCTGGAGCGATTCGGGCTGGGGCCCCGACAACAACCGCAACCTAGTGGGCCGTTTCACAACCCAAACCTTCACCATACCGAGGCTCTCCCGCGTGCAGGATTGTTACTTGCAGCAATACGACACCTCCACACCTCCGAAATACTCGCGCTTCAGCGCCGCGCTCCATGTGGACTACCCACTATGAGGGATTGGGAGAATGACGTTGCAAATCGGCCCAGGCAACGTGCGAGCGCCGGCAAACAGCCTCTGGTGGTGCGGCACACGGATGACGGCGTTCAACTTGCCGAAGTGCTGGAGCGACTGGAGCGCTTGGAATCCCGGCCGGAATCACCGCGCAGTGCACCAAAGCCAGCCGAGGATCGGGGTCAGCCCGCGAGGTGGGATGCCAGAACCATCGCAGCGATTGGCGCCATATTGCTCTCGATAGCCAGCTATTTCATTCAGGATGCGCGAAGTGCATCGCGTCTGGACGCCGAAATCGAGGCGACGGAACTTCGCGTGACCAACCTGGAGAAGATCGCCGCGGCCAATACCGAGGCGCGGGTGCGCAGCGAAGTTGAGTTGGGCGAACTCCGTCAGGGCCAGGCCGAAATCAAGGACCTGCTGCGAGCCCACGAGGACGAAACCCGGTCAATTCTTCACCAAAAGTAGTCGGCAGCTTCAACACACTAACCCAACAGGAGAAGCAACCATGAGTTTTCTTGCAAAACTTTTACAGGCAATTGCGTTCGTACCGAGCGTGGTGACCAGCATCGAAAATTTGTTCAGTCATAAGAGCGGCGCGGACAAGAAAGACGCGGTCATGTCATTTCTGCAAACCGCATTGTCAATGACGGACGCAGTCGCGAGCAAAGAGATTGTCGACGAGCCAAAGTTCCGCGACGGGCTTTCGCAGATTATCAACGGAACGGTGGGATGCTTGAACGCGTCTGTGTGGGCGAAGGGGCAGCCGAGCGCTCAACCCTCCGCTGTCGGCGGTCAAGCCGCGGCAGCAAAATAGTCCAACACTTCTATCCGACTTCTTCGCTCCAACCTTCCAGCGTCTTCTTCACGAACGCCATGAACTGGTCTGCCACCGCGCCATCGATCAAGCGATGGTCGTAACCCAGCGTCAGGTGAACCACGGAGCGGATGGCGATGGAATCATTGCCGTCCGCATCGGTCATCACCAGCGGCATTTTGGTGATGCCGCCCACGCCGAGGATCGCGGAGTTCGGCTGATTGATGATGGGCAGTCCGAAGACCGCGCCAAACTGGCCAGGATTGGTCACGGTGAAGGTCGAGCCTTCGACTTCTTCCGGTTTGAGCTTCTTGGTGCGGGCGCGCTCTCCCAGGTCGGTGATGCCGCGCTGCAATCCCAGGAAGTTGAGCTCGTCGGCATTCTTCAGCACAGGGACAATCAGCCCCCAATCGAGCGCGACAGCGATGCCCACGTTTACGTGACGATGGTAGCGGATCGTCTCGCCTTCGATCGATGCATTGACGATCGGGAATTGCTGCAAGCCGATGATCGCGGCCCGCACGAAAAACGGCATGAAGGTGAGGCGCGCGCCGTTCCGCTGTTCGAACGCAGCCTTGGTCTTGTTGCGGAGCTGGACGATGCGGCTGAGGTCAACTTCGAACATGCAGTGCACATGCGCGCTGGTGCGGCGTGATTCGCTCATGCGCTGCGCAATGATCTTGCGCATCTGCGTCATGGGCACCACGTCACCAGGAATTGCCGCAGGAGCATGAGCAGCCGACGCCGCAGTCGAAGCCCTGGGCGCAACAGCCGGGGCCGATTCCTGCCGCGCCAGAAAGGCCTCGATGTCCTGTTTGCTGATGCGTCCGCCGAGACCTGTGCCGGGAACTTGCGACAGATTTATTCCGTGCTCGCGGGCAATCTTGCGTACCAGCGGAGACGAGCGAGCCTGGTCCTCCTCGGGCATGGGCGCTGGCTGCGGCACCGGGGCCGCAGCCTTCGGCGGTGCAGCTTCAGGTTTTGCTGGAGCCGCAGGCGCCGGTTGGGCGGCTGCCTTGGGAGGCGCAGGCGCCGCTGCCTTGGCTTCGCCGTCGCCGGCAATGGTTCCCACGACGGTGTTCACTTGTACAGTATTGCCTTCGCCAACCTTGATTTCCTGCAGCACTCCCGACGCGGGCGCGGGAATTTCGGCATCCACTTTGTCGGTGGAGATCTCAAACAGCGGTTCGTCGCGCTGCACTTTGTCGCCGGGCTTTTTCAGCCACTTGGTGATCGTTCCCTCAAAGATGGACTCCCCCATCTGGGGCATGACGATATCGGTCGGCATAGTTCCCTTCCACGGCTGGCAATTCAGTCCAGTCGCAATTTCGAATTATAACTAACGCTGCGAGGACGAGGCGCAGTCAGTCTTTGTCGGGATCGTGAGGGTTCGCACCCGCCGCCGGCGGTCCCACTCCATACGCGCTCTTCCAATACTCTACCGCCTTCGGGGGCAGCTTCTGGATGCGGGACAGAAACGCAACCACCTTCCACACGTCTTCCTCGGGCAGCGCTCTGCCCCAGGCCGGCATGCCCGTGTAGCGGATACCGGTGCGGACCGCGTAATAAATGTGCCACTCAGGGTCATCCAGCGGGTCGAGGATGAGCTGCGGCGCCGGAGGATAAAACGACTTCTCCAGCGTGCTGGGCTTGTTGTCCAGTGTGCCGTGGCAGAGAGCACAATTCATGGTGTAAATCTTCATTCCATCGATCAGGTTTTCGTCAGTCGGAGCGACCGGGTTGGCAAGCCGCGGGGCATGCCGCTCCATGGAAGCATCGAGCGCGTTCATGGCGATGCGCCGCTCCAACTTCGGCGGAGTCGCGTCAGCATTGGTCGGGATCAGGCCAAGAGTAGCAGCCGCCAGCCCGCCCACCACAATTACCAGCAATGTGATAACAATACCGATAATAAAATTACGCATCTGGCCTCCCACGACGGCTCATTCAGAGTATATCGAGAGTTGCCGAAACGGTGTTGGTCGATAGCAGGTAATTATCAATAAGCGTGCAGGCGGCGCGCCTCGCTCACCACGTCGCTGACCTTGGGCAAGAAGAATTCCTCTTGCGGTGGCGAGAACGGCACCGGTGAATCCAGCGCGGTGATACGCACTATTGGGCCATCGAGATCGTCGAAGGCTTCTTCATTGATGATGGCGGCAATCTCTCCGGCCACGCCGCCCGTCCGAACGTCCTCGTGCAACAAAATCACTTTGTTCGTCTTGCGCACCGTCTGCGCGATGGCCTCGCGGTCGAGCGGCGAAAGTGTGCGCAGATCGACGACCTCCAGTTCAATCCCTTCCTGGGAGAGAATCGCCGCGGCCTCGAGCGCCAGATGCACCATGGCGGCATAGGTGATCACGCTGAGGCTTCTACCTTCGCGTGCAATCCGAGCCTTGCCCAGCGGCACAATGTAATCTTCCTCCGGCACATCTTCTTTTATGCGGCGATAGAGATACTTGTGCTCAAAAAAGATGACGGGGTTGTTGTCGCGGATGGACGCTTTGATCAGGCCCTTGGCATCGTAAGCGCTCGCCGGGCAAACCACCTTCAGCCCCGGCGCATGGACAAACCACATCTCCGGGTTCTGGGAATGAAACGGTCCGCCATGCACGTTGCCGCCGCTGGGCCCACGGATGACCAGCGGCGCGGGGGCGCCCCAGCGGTAATGCGCCTTTGCGACCATGTTCACGATCTGATTGAAGGCGCAGGGAAGAAAATCCATGAACTGGAACTCGGCCACCGGGCGCAGGCCCGTGAGTGCCGCGCCGAAGGCCGCGCCAACGATGGCGGATTCGGCAATCGGCGTGTCGATCACGCGCTCGGGGCCAAAGCGGTCGATGAATCCATCGGTCACCTTGAAAGCGCCGCCGTAGATGCCGATATCTTCGCCGATGCAGAAGACGGTGGGGTCGCGTTCCATCTCCTCCCAGATTCCCTGGCGTATGGCTTCGAGATAAGTGAGTTGGGGCATAGATCTTCTTCAAACTTATTTTCGCCACGGATTTGCACGGATGAGATAGATAAAGTTATTGGGTTCGCGGCCGAAGAGTAATCATAGCGGAAGATGCCACATGGGAACGAACCTTTCTGTAACGTACGTACGCCGCAACTTCTATGCAGTGCTCGACCGAGTGGAGCGCGGTGAGCGGATTCTCGTGTGCCGGTGGAATCGCCCCGTCGCTGCTATCGTCCCGGTCGAGGATCTCAAACGGTTACGACAGTTCGGACGACGCATTGCGAAACGCGCAAACCATAGCCGCCGAGTCCAAACTCATCTACTTCAAATGCACCGCTGCCTCAGTTTGCTTCAACCCTAGCGACTTTCCCGTCCGCACCTTCGGCATCCCGTACTTCGGCCTGATCTCATGGCAGCCATTCTCACAGTACGTCCCGCCCGCCGCGCTTTCCGGCGTAGGCATGGGTGAGTTCACTGCGAATTCGCGGTCAGCCTCAAGCTGTCGATCAACTCCAGCGACCAACTCTCGATTTTCGGTCGGTGTTAGCCACTTTTTCACACTGACCAAGTAGTTTTCGAAGCGCGCAATCGGGTCGCGCTTGCGCCAGTACTCGAATAGCGGCTTGGGGACGTACTCAGCAGCATCGTGGATGGCGTGGCCTTTCATCCGCATCATCTTGGCTTCGATCAGCGTCGGGCCTTCTCCGCGGCGAGCGCGTTCGCAGGCTCCGTGCGCAGCGTCGTAAATCTGGCAGGCGTCGGTGCCATCCACAATCACACCGGGAATACCATATGCGATCGCCCGCTCAGCCAGGTCTTTCACGCGAAATTGCATGTCTGCCGGCGTCGAATATCCCCAGAGATTGTTTTCAACGAACAAAACCAACCCAAGATCCTGGACCGCGGCGAAATTCACGCCTTCATAGGTGACGCCGGTCGACTGGCCTCCATCGCCGATATAAGTCATGACCGCAATGTTGCGCCCCTGCAGCCGTGCTCCCAAAGCCACGCCAGCCAGCACCGGAATCAAATCGCCCAGCGTCGAGATCGGCGCCACCACGTTTCGCTTCTCAATGTCGCCGAAATGTGACGATGCATCGCGGCCTTTGGTCGGCGAGCCCGCCTTGGCCATGTACTGCATCATGATGTCGCGAGGGGAAAAGCCACGCACCAGCAGCGATCCCTGGTTGCGGATCATCGGCCCCAGCCACTCATCGGGCTTAAGTGCATACGCAGAGGCACAGGAACAAGCCTCCTGCCCCAGGCCGAAGTACACACCGCCCACGACCTTGCCCTGCTTGTACAAATTCTCGAGCGCGGTCTCCATCTTGCGGTTGAGCAGCATCCAGCGATAGATCTCGATGCTTTGTTTCTTATCGAGGTACTCTGATTCGCGGATGGGAGGGACCGGCGCATCCAGCTTGCCTTCAACTTCATAGCGAATTGTGCCGCCATCCCGCACCTGGCGCAGGGTGAAGTGCGGCTTTTCAAGGCGGTAATCAAGGATGGTGTAGGTGCGCTGGAATTGATTGGGGCCGCGGCCATCAGGAGTCGGCCGGGCAGAAGCTGCAGCCGTAGCTTTTTTCTTGTTCTTTTTGGCCATCCGTTTCGCCAACAGCTTACACCACGCTCGCAGTTTCCTTCTTAAGGTTTTCCGCCTGGTAATGGGTGACCAGCGCCTCGAACAGCGGCTGGAGCTTTCCGTCCATCACCTCTTGCAGTTGGTGGATGGTCAGACCGATGCGATGGTCGGTGACGCGGTTCTGGGGAAAGTTGTAGGTGCGAATCTTTTCGCTGCGATCGCCCGTGCCCACCATGGCTTTGCGCTCTTTGGCCAGCGCCTCCTGCTGCTTCTGCATTTCCATTTCGTAGAGCCGGGAGCGAAGCACGCGCATGGCTTTTTCGCGGTTCTTGATCTGCGATTTCTCGTCCTGGCAGCTCACCACCGTGTTGGTTGGAATGTGGGTGATGCGGACCGCGGAGTACGTCGTGTTCACCGACTGTCCGCCTGGCCCCGACGAGCAGAAAGTGTCTACGCGTAAATCTTTTGCATCAATCTTGACGTCAACTTCCTCTGCCTCAGGCAGGACCGCGACCGTCACGGCTGAAGTGTGTACCCGCCCTTGTTGCTCGGTCTGCGGCACGCGCTGCACGCGATGCACGCCACTTTCATACTTCATGCGCGAATACACCCGCTGGCCCTGGATCATGGCGATAACTTCTTTCAACCCGCCCACCGCCGACTCCGAGGTTGAGAGCACCTCCACTTTCCAGCCCTGGGTCTCGGCAAAACGCGTGTACATGCGAAATAGTTCTGCCGCAAATAGCGTCGCTTCGTCGCCGCCGGTGCCCGCGCGGATCTCCAAAATCACGTCCTTTTCGTCGTTAGGGTCCTTAGGCAGGAGCAGAACTTTCAGCTCTTCTTCTACCGCGCCGACGCGAGCTTCCAGCTTATCCAGTTCCTCTTGCGCATAGGCACGCATCTCAGGATCTTTTTCATCGACCAGCATCGCCCGGCTGTCGGCAATACCCTTCTTCAGGTCTTTATATTCGCGGTACTTCTCGACCACATCGATGATTTCGCTATGCGCCTTGGCAGTCTTCTGGTATTTCGCCGAGTCGCCGATGACTTCCGGCGACGCCAGTGCCTGCGTCAGTTCTTCGTAGCGGGCTTCGATTTGGTCGAGTCGTTCAAACATGGGATTCGTCGTTGGTCCTTCGTCTTTCGTCGCTCGTCGCGCGGCGTCAGGCAACTTTTCCGCTCGGGGAGATGCTGCACAACGCGTGCCTCCACCGAACCATTTTAGTTGTAGAGGAAAGCTGAGGGGCAAGGTTCTTCGCGGGGAGCCCCGCTAGGCAATTATCAATTCCCCGCCATGCTGCTTCTCCAGCGACATCGCCTGCTCCAGCGCGACAATGGCGCACTCCGCCTGCGCATCGGCCGGAGGCTGGGTGGTGATCCGCTGCAGCCACAGTCCCGGCGCAGTCATAAGCGCGAACAACGATCCGCGATGCTTGGCCGCGAAGCGGATGATCTCGTACGAAAGCCCCGTAATCACCGGCAACAGTGCAATCCGCAGCGCGAACCGCGCCCAGAACGTTGTCACCGGAAACAACATGTAGACCAGGATCGAAATGATCATCACCGTCATTAGAAAGCTGGTGCCACAGCGAGGATGATAGGTCGAGTACTTCTGCACCGCCGCTGTCTCCAGAGGGTCACCGTTCTCAAATGCGAATACCGTCTTGTGCTCGGCTCCGTGATACTCATACACGCGGCGAATGTCCGGCCACAACGAAGTTGCCCAGATGAAGAGCAAAAATAGTGTCAGCCGGATAACGCCATCCGTCAGATTGAACATGATCTGTCCGCCCAGCGCGGGATCAATCTTCTTCAACTCGGTCGCCGCCAGCAGCGGCAGGTATTTGTACATGAAAATGAAGAAACCGACGGAGAAAATCACGTTGACTGCCGCGATCCAGCCGCTGATTTCCAGCTTTTTCTTTTCGGGCTGGCCTTGCTCCGCCGGCGGCTGCAATTCGTCGAGGGCCACGTTTGCCGAAAACTTCAGCGCGCGAAAACCCAGCGTCATCGCATGGCCAAGCGTGATCACGCCGCGCACCACCGGCCAGCCCATCCATTTGTGCTTCTCGGAAAGCCGCTCCAGCGGCTCGCTGTGCGTCGAAACCGCGCCCGAGGGCTTGCGACAGGCAATGCCCCAGGCGTGCGGTGACCGCATCATTACACCTTCCAGCACGGCCTGGCCGCCGACCAGAGTTTCTTCTCCGCCTTCGAGTGCCGGCAAAAGCTGCACTGCCGCCAGGAACCGTACTAATATCTGCCAAAACCGCATGGTGATTGGATGATCCTTCAGGGAACTACGAACCAAGCTAAAGTATGACATAGGTTGCGAAACTAGGATAGAGACAAGTCGCGATGCTACCGTAGGTTACAGAACATCCCGTGAATATGCAGAGACTTGCCCATGCCTGCGAGCGAATCGCCGCCACCACCAAGAAGCTCGAAAAGATCGCCATCGTCGCGGATTACTTCAAGTCTGCCCCGCCCGAGGAAGCCGCCGTCGCGGCTGTGTTTCTATCCGGCCGGCCATTTCCGGTGTGGGAGGAAACCACGCTGCAAGTCGGTGGGGCGCTGCTCTGGCGTCTGGTACAGGAACTTTCAGGAAAAAGCGAGCAGGAACTGACCGCCGCTTACCGCCGGCTGGGTGATTTGGGAGCAGTAGCAGGGGAAGTGCTTCAGGCTCGCGTAGGGACGGGCGTCCTCGCCCGTCCAACCGTCGTCGAGGTCCAGGCGATCTTTCGCCAGATTGCCGCGGCTCGCGGCCCGGCGGCCAAGGCTGCATTGGTACGAGAACTTCTTTCTCGAGTCACTCCACTCGAAGCCAAATACATCATCAAGATCATGACGGGCGATCTTCGGATTGGATTAAGAGAAAGCCTGGTCGAGGAGGCGATCGCCAAAGCGTACGGTGGGACTCTCGCCGAAGTGCAGCGAGCCAACATGCTGGTCGGCGATATCGGTGAGACCCTGCGCTTGGCCGCGAGTGGAAGACTCGCCGAAGCCCACATGCGGCTTTTTCATCCTCTGGGCTTCATGCTGGCCAGCCCAGCCGAATCCGCAGCGGAGGCGCTCAGCTACTTTCAAAACGCTCTGGTGGAAGACAAGTACGACGGCATTCGCGCCCAGGCCCACTGCTCCGGCAGCGAGGTGCGAATCTTTTCCCGCACTCGGGACGAAATCACCGAGTCGTTCCCTGAGCTGCCGGACACTCTGGCTGGACTTCTGCAGGACGCAATCCTTGACGGCGAGATTGTGGCCTGGAGTTACTTGACTGCCGATACGGGCGAACCAGGCCGCGCGCTGCCATTCAGCGCGCTCCAGCAGCGCCTGGGACGAAAGAAAGTCAGCGAAAAGCTCATGCGCGAGGTGCCCGTCGCTTATCTCGTGTTCGATGTTCTCTATGCGGGAGGCGAGCTTCTGATCGACCGTCCGCTGCACGAGCGTGGCAGGATACTCGACGATTTGCTGGCCACTCGATCGTCTGCGAGCCGGGCGAGGACGCCCGACCTCCATCAAGGGACATTCGCTTTCCACTCGGAAGAGCCGACGTCGAGCGCCCAGTTGATTCGCGCTCCAGTGTTTCGTGCTTCAGCGCCCGAAGAACTTGACCAATTGTTTGAAGCCGCGCAAGCCCGAGGCAACGAAGGCCTGATGATCAAAGATCCCGAGTCACCCTACACGCCCGGCAAGCGCGGAAAATCGTGGCTGAAATTGAAGCGCGAACTGGCTACGCTGGACGTTGTCGTCACCGCGGTCGAATATGGCCACGGCAAGCGCATCGGCGTGCTCAGCGATTACACCTTTGCGGTCTGGGACGCCGACCGGCTGGTGAATATTGGCAAAGCTTACTCCGGCCTTACCGACACCGAAATCGCGGAAATGACGAAGTGGTTTTTGGCCCACACGATCGAAGATCAGGGCTTCCGCCTGATGGTTCAGCCGAAGGTGGTGCTGGAAGTTGCATTCAATAATATGATGCGCTCCGACCGGCATGACAGCGGTTATGCGCTTCGGTTTCCGAGAATCGTCCGGTTGCGGCCGGATAAGCTGCCGGAGGAAGCAGATACGATCGAGAGAGTGCAGGAGATTTACGGGAAGCAGAACTGAAGCGAGCTGTTTGCGGCAAACAACCACGAGTGGCCAAATGCCAAGTGCTAATTGCTATGTGCTTCTGCTCAGTGCCCATGCCCGTGGTGCTCTTCCTCACTCAAAGGAATCACGCACCCGTGCGCCACCTCGCACACTACGTGCTCGAACTGAATAGTGGTGTGATCAATGCGGAATTCTTCGTGCAGGCGTTCTTTCACGTCATGCAGAATTCGTTCGCTGACTGAGGGTGGAATGTCAGCAATCGAGATATGGCAAGAAAGCGCGGCCGTTTCCGAGCCGATGCTCCACACATGCAGGTCGTGAACATCATTCACGCCATCGACACCGCGGATGGCAGTTTCCACCCGCTCCAGCTGGATTCCTCTCGGCGTGCCCTCGAGGAGAATGTTCAGCGTCTCACGCACAATCCCGAATCCCGACCATAAGATCAACGCGCCGATCCCGAACGAAAGCGCCGAATCGATCCAGTATTGGCCGGTCGCTAGAATCGCCCAGCCGCCGACGATGACCGCTGCAGTCGAAACCGTATCGCCAATCTCGTGCAAAAAGGCGCTGCGGATGTTAACGTCGCGGCCGGAGCGGAACAGAAGTAAAGCGATGACGGCGTTCATCACTACGCCGGCAGCGGCCACCCAGATCATCACGCTGGCGCGAACCTGCTCCGGGTGCTGCAAACGGCGGAAGGCTTCGTAGAAAATGAAGAACGCGATTACCACCAGGGAACCGGAATTCACCAGCGCAGCCAACACTCCGGCACGGTGCCAGCCATAGGTCTTGGTGGCGCTCGGCGGTCGTCCGTGCAAATAGACCGCGACTAGGGAGAGCAGCAGGGCTATCAGGTCGGAAAGATTGTGGCCGGCCTCGGAAAGCAGCGCCAGAGAATGGGCGCGCAAACCGGCGATTATGAGAAGCACAATGTAAGCCAGCGTCACGACCAGCGAAATCCGCAGGACTTTGGAAGTCCGCTCCCCGCCGTGACTGACGTGCATGTGCATCTACTTCAAGTTTAAGGGCAGGCAGGAAAGGGTTCAAGGCGCGAAACCCTAATCAATGGAGGACGAGCGTCCTCGCCCCTCGGGGCCGACTAAGTTAACGCTGGGCGGGCGTCTTCGCCCGTCCCGAAGCAGCGCTGCTGGCAACGCCTGCACTACAATGTTCGTTCTCTGAGATACTCATGCACACCGCAGACGTAGTCATCATCGGCGGCGGAATCGTTGGCTCCAGCATCGCCTGCCATCTCGCCGCAGCAGGATGCAAAGACGTCCTTGTGATTGAGCGCGAAACCGCTCAGGGCAAGGGTTCTACCGGCAAGAGCATGGGCGGTGTCCGTGCGCAGTTCTCGACGCCGGTCAATATCCAGATGTCGCTCTACTCCATTCCTTTCTATGCCAGTTTCGACGAGCGCCTCGGATACCCGGGCGGCTACCGGCCACAGGGCTACCTTTTTTGCGCGACGCATGAAAACCATCTGACCTATCTGCGAGCGAATCATGAAAAGCAAATTGCGCTGGGATTAAAGAATGTCCGCCTGATCTCCGCCGACGAAATCCGTACCATGTTTCCGCAACTCCGCTCCGATGACATTGTGGGCGGGAGTTTCTGTTCCACGGATGGTTTCGTCGATCCTTATAGCGCCATGGTCGGTTTTATGTCGTGGGCCGCGGACCACGGCACGACGTTGTGGAGGCATACGCAGGTGACCGGAATTAAGCGAGACGGCCAGGCGATCACCGAAGTCGAAACTACGCGAGGCCCAGTTGCCACGCGCAAAGTGGTCAATGCCGCCGGCCCGTGGGCTTCCGAGGTGGCGAAAATGGCAGGTGTAGATTTGCCCGTCGAGCCGCTGCGGCGCATGCTCGTCCCTACCGAGCCGTTTGACCAATTTCCGCACACTGCGCCCATGATCATCGACATGTCCAACGGCTTTCATTTCCGTCCCGAGAGTCTGGGATTTCTGCTGGCGTGGAACGATCCTGAGGAAACTCCCGGATATAAAACTGACTTCGAGCCTTCATTCATCGAGAAAATTCTTACCCGCGCGGCGGACCGCGTGCCGATCTTTGAAAACCTGGCGGTCAATCCCAAACGCGCCTGGGCCGGGCTGTACGAAATGACGCCCGATCATCATCCCATTCTCGGCGAGGTCCCAGGTGTGCCCGGATTTTTTCTGGCCAACGGCTTCAGCGGCCACGGCGTCATGCACGCGCCGGCAACGGGAAAAATTCTCTCTGATTTGA
>Ga0209517_10000272_pt1 | contig 91961 bp, 83 predicted proteins | sample PeaSoiMetSII2010_FD_187695 | JGI IMG/M metagenome (GOLD analysis project Ga0209517, IMG submission 187695) | Peat soil microbial communities from Weissenstadt, Germany - SII-2010 (SPAdes) (version 2) | ecosystem: Environmental > Terrestrial > Soil > Wetlands > Peat | place: Germany...
GGGCGATTGCCAGATTGACCGCGAGCGTGGTCTTGCCGACTCCGCCCTTGCCGGAACCGACGGCGATGATGGCGTTGACGCCAGGTAAAGGTTGCGGGGTGGGCTGTTGCTGGCCGGGATGATGGGAATGTGCGCTCAAGAGATCACCTCTTCGGAAGCGGCCGCTCGGTCAGGCCGAACTTTTTGATTATACGGGAGGGAAGAGCAGCAATCAGCTTTCAGCTCTCAGTCCGTCGCCACCCCAGTCTTTCCGGAGACCTGACACCTAAGACCTGCGACCTGATTCTCAGTAGTGCCCTTCTCCCAGTTGCACCTTGCCGCGAAACATGCGGTAGACGAACGCAAAATAGGCCACCGCGAGCACTGCGCCGAACGTCCACCAAACCAGGCCGACGCTCAATCCGTGACTGCCGGCGGCGGTGTTGTAGATGGTGAGGTCGTATTGATGGTCGCGGGCAGGCAGTACGACGGGATAGAGCGCAAACGCCGCTCCCACCAGCATTCCAGTGATATACAGGCTGGAGGCAACGAACGCGAGTTTCTCTTTGCCCTTGGGATTGGCCCAGAGCATGACGGCCAGGCTGGCGACAACGACGATCGGAACCAGTATCCCGACCGGGTGCTTCCCGTAGTTCGTCATGATTTCGGGCCGGATGAAGTAAGTCGCAACCAGGCTACTGAACGTCAGAAAAAACTGCACGGGCCAGCAGAGCAAGGCGAACCCGCGGGCCCGTCGCCCGAGGTCCTCGTCGGTTTTGAGGGCGACATAGTAAGAACCGTGCGCGGCCAGGGTCACCAGCGCTACCACGCCGGTGAGTACCGTGTACCAATCCAGGATGCCCGTCTGCGGGCCGAGTTTGAAGTGGGTCCAGAGCGGCTCAAAGAAATAGCCGGATGAATCAAGCGGAACTCCACGCACCACGTTGCCCAGTGCTGCCCCGAAAAACACAGCCAGCAGAATGCTGGAAATGCTGAAGACCACGTCGAAGAAGTCCCGCCAGACCCGGCTTTCGATGTGAGCGCGGAATTCAATGCCGATGCCGCGCAGAATGAGTAGCCACAGGACAATGGTCAGCGGGAGGTAGAAGCCGCTGAAGCTCGATGCGTAGAGTCGAGGAAATGCAAAGTAGAGCGTGCCGCCGGCAGCGAGCAACCAGACTTCGTTGCCATCCCAGACTGGTCCGATGGCGCGCAAGACCCGGCGCCGTTCGTCGTTAGTTTTGGCCGCAATCAGATAAATCGCACCCGCGCCAAGATCGAATCCGTCGAGCACGACATAGGTCGCGATCATCACTGCGACAATCCAGAACCAAAGACTCGCCATGTTTACCTTGCCTCCGTCACCTTGCCTCCGTCGCCGGATGGAGATTGGACACGGATTCGTGTCCGGCCACAGGGCCGTTTTCAATTTCCCGCCAGATCAGGAACAGTCCCAGAATGCCAAGCACCATGTAAATGCCCATGAATCCCAAAAGAGTAAACATGCCGTTACCGGCCGAAACGACCTTAGAGTAGCCGTTTTCGGTGCGCATCAGCCCATAGACCAGCCAGGGCTGGCGGCCAAGCTCGGCGGTCATCCATCCGGCGGTATTGGCCACATAAGGAAAAGGTGCTGCGAGCATCAGGATCCAGAGCATCCACCTGGCGTTAAAGAGTCTGCCGCACCACAGCAAGAACAATGCGACGACCATGACGGCAACGAAGAACGTCCCGAGTCCCACCATGATGTGGTAGCTGTAATAAAGCAATGGGATGTTACCCGGCCAGTCTTGTTTGGGGAAAGCGTCGAGTCCGCGGACGTTGGCATTCCAGCGTTTGTAAGTCAGCATGCTCAACATTTTCGGAACTTCAATCGGGTTGTCGATCTTGCCTTGCTGCTCGTTAGGCTGACCTACGATGACCAGCGGCGCGCCGGGCTGGCCCTGAAACAATCCCTCCATCGCCGCCAGAGTCACGGGTTGCAGGTCGGTGACCATTTTGCCTTGTCCGTCGCCGGTCGGAAATATCTGCAGAACGCTGAACAAGCAACCGGCGACCACGCCGGTCTTGACGAAGATGCGGGCGTGCACGGTCCACTTGCCGGAGAGCAGATAGAATGCGCCTACCGACGTCATGATGAATGCGCCGGTGATCGCCGCTCCACTCATGTTATGCGCGTACTGCCATCCGGCCCAGGGATTCAGCACGAAATCCCAGAAGCTCGCCAGCTGCAAGCTCCCGTCTGAAGCCGTGAAATAGCCGACGGGATGCTGCATAAAAGCGTCAGTGGCGATGATGAAATAACCCGACAACCACGAACCCGCAAAGACTGCGACGGCCGACAGCCAGTGTGCTTTCGGGCTTAGCCGCTTCTCTCCGTAGAGAAATAATCCGAGGAACGCCGATTCGAGGAAGAAAGCAAACATGCCTTCCATTGCGAGTGTCTGGCCGATGACGCCGCCCGCGAAGCGCGAAAAGACTGACCAGTTAGTGCCGAACTGGAATTCCATCGGAATGCCGGTCACAACACCCAATACGAAATTGATGCCGAAAATCCTTCCCCAGAAACGGGCCGCCTCGTGATACACGGGATCCTTACGCCGCAAGCCGATCGTCTTGAGCACGACGATCAGCAGAGCGAGCCCCATGGTGAGCTGCGGGAAGAGATAGTGAAACGTAGCGGTGAAGGCGAAGTGAAGGCGGTGAACGAGAAGTGCGCTGTCCATAAATAAGGTCTCAGGTCTCAGTTGCTAGGTCTCAGCTTTGAGCCATTCAGCTTAGCAGGAATGGTTGCGTAACATCCGGATAAGTTCAAGAGCAATAATGCCTAACTCCGAACCTCTTTTCTGCGCGTCGATTCCGCACGGCGTATCTCCCGGCGGCGTGCGGCGTCTTCATAGCGGCGCTTTTCATCCTCACTCTCGGGGACGACGGGCGGAACCGCCATGCGATTTCCCGCAGCATCTATGGCGACAAAGGTCAGATAGGCGGAGCTGACGTGACGGTTCTCTTGGGAGCGATAATTCTCCACCCAGACCTTCACGCCCACCTCCATCGAAGTGTGGTAGACGCGATTGACCGACGAGCGCAGGACTACGAAATCTCCGACACGAACGGGCACGAGAAAATCCATATGATCAATGGAAGCCGTCACCACGTATGTCCGCGAATGGCGGTGGGCGGCCATGGCGCCGGCGAGGTCGATCCAGTGCATGAGGCGTCCGCCAAGAAGCGCGTTCAGGGGATTGGCATCGTTAGGCAGAACAATCTCCACCATTTCAGAGATCGATTCGCGCACCGGCCGGGGGCGGGTCAAGTTCGCTTTGTCGTCGTCGTTCATAGGCTTGCGACACTAGGGAACTGCGGACACTCAGTCGCAATGAAGGGGCGCGGCTTCAGCCGCGCTGTAAGCCGCTTTTCATCGCGAGCTTTAGCCCCTGAGGTCGACTTCTTCCGCATTGCGCGACATGTTTTGCCATCGGGCCCGGTACGTCTCGAGATAGCAACTCGCCAGCCTGTGGACTCGCGCATCCGCATGCGGATTCAACCAAACCTGGTGAGCTAGGTCGAAGGTCAATCTCCCATGCTCGACTGGCGCGTGCGCTATCTCGCAGACATACCACAGCGTGACTTGACTGACGTTCGCCTTGGCAACCGAAAAACGGACCGCATCCCAGTCACGACCCCGAGGAAGATGCGGACAGGCGCTTGCGTAACCCAGGTTGCAGAATTCCCGTATGTGGATGTCTGATGTCGCTGTTTCCTGCCCCGAGGCGCGGCAGTTTCCCGTCCATCCCGCTCCCAGCGGCAGCCGCGAAGGATGCGGCCAGGAACCGTCGTTCACGATTTCCCGCGGCGCAAAAAAGGGGCAAGCCAAGTTGGTCCCTCGGAGAACAGCCATTGTAACGCGTTGCGTGATATGAATGGAGGATCGTCAATCTGAGCTGAGACCTGACGACTGAGACCTTTCTATGGATCGCATTGCCATGTTGAGCGAAATTCTTACCGCGAATCCCGAGGATTCGTTTGCGCGCTATGGGCTGGCGCTGGAATACTCGAAGGCCGGACAAATCGAGCAGGCGCTTGAGGAATTTAAAGCGCTGATCGCGAAAAATCCGGACTACACGCCCGCATACTTCATGGCAGCGCAAACGCTGGCTAACGCGAGCCGCTTCGATGAGGCCAAGCGCATGCTGGTGGATGGCATCTCCTGCGCGCGCCGCACCGGCAATGCGCACGCCCAATCAGAAATGACGGCCATGTTGGAAGAACTGGGCGAGTAAATTGCCCGTGGAGAGACGGGCGCCCACGCCCGTCCAGCAAAACGAAGCTCCGCGGACTTGGCGCGTTTTTCTGACGGCTGAAGCTGAAGGCTAGAGTGCTACACTCTCCTGTTCCGCGGAGGCACGTCATGCGCCGTCTTGCTTTTCTTCTCGTTCTTCTCTTCTCTCTTCCCGCCTTCTCTCAAGCCAAGCACCCCTTTACTTTCGAAGACATGATGAAGCTGAAGCGCGTCGGCGAACCTGTGCCTTCGCCCGATGGCAAGTGGGTGCTGTTCAGCGCGGTCGATGTGGATCTGGCGGCGAATAAAAAGACGCCGCACATCTGGATCGTGCCGCTGGCAAGTGGAGCGACGGGCGCCTCGCCCGTCCAAGCCGAGCGAGTGCTCATCGCCGATCAGGATGGCGACCGCCCGCGCTGGGCGCCCGATGGCAAGCGCTTTGCGTTCATCTCGAATAAAGAAGGAGGCTCGCAGGTCTGGATCGCCGACTTCGACGGCCCTGCCGGAACCGTAACTGGCGTGCACAAGCTCACGTCGATTGCGACCGAAGCCGGCGGTGAACTCTGGTCGCCGGATGGCAAGAACATCCTCTTCACGTCGGATGTGTATCCCGATTGCGCCGACGAGGCCTGCAACGCCAAGAAATTGAAAGAGGCCGAAGAATCAAAAGTCAAAGCGATCATCTTCGACCGCCTGCTCTATCGTCACTGGAACGCTTACAAGCGCGGTATGCGCACGCATGTCCTCGTCACTCCCGCTGACGGTGGCGCAGCCCGCGACCTCACGCCCGGCGACTACGACGCGCCCGTGTTCTCGCTTGGCGGACAGGACAACTACGCCTTCTCGCCCGACGGCCGGGAGATTTGCTACACCTCGAACCACGACAAGGTCGAAGCCACGTCCACCAACAACGATCTCTGGATCGTCCCGGTGAATGGAGGAGCAGCCAAGAACATTACCGCCGACAATCCCGCCAGCGACTCGACTCCGCTCTATTCGCCCGATGGCAGGTACATCGCCTACCGCGCCCAGCAGCGTCCGGGATACGAGAGCGACCGCTTCCGCCTGATGCTGTACGACCGGAAAACCGGAAAGACCGCCAACTTGACGGAGAACTTCGACGGTTGGGTCGGGTCGTTCGCTTGGGACAGACACGACATTCTTTTCACCGCCGAAAATGAGGGTGAGTCTCCAATTTATTCGATTACGCCGGAATTCTGCCTTGAGCGCTGCCATCCGATCAAACAAGTCGACGGGTTCAATGACGACATCGCCACCAGCAGGACCCCGCCTGAAACCTACAACGGAGGCACAATCTGGGAACCCATTCTTCTTTTCACCCGAATGTCCCTCCAGGCTCCGACCGAGCTCTTTGTTGCTACGCCCGGCTCTTGGTCAATTGGTTCCGATAAGTTGAAGGCTATGCTCCTCGGAGAGTCCAAGGAACCTTTGCCGCCGCGTGCAATGCCACAGTCACGCCAACTCACGCACCTCAACGACGCCGTCCTCTCCCAAGTCGCCATGTCCCCGCTCGAACCCTTCTGGTTCGAAGGAACAAAGGGAGACAAGGTCCAAGGCTTCCTCGTGAAGCCGCCGAACTTCGACGCCAGCAAGAAATATCCCGTGAGGTTCCTCATCCACGGCGGCCCCGAGGGCGCTTGGGGAGACGACTGGAGCTATCGCTGGAATCCCGAACTCTTTGCCGCCAACGGATACGTGGTCATCATGATCAACTTCCACGGCTCGACCGGATACGGACAGAAGTTTGTTGACTCGATCAACGGCGACTGGGGCGGCGCTCCGTTTGAAGACTTGATGAAGGGCCTCGACTACGCGGAGAAGACTTATCCGTTCATTGACAAAGACCGCGAGTGCGCGCTGGGCGCGAGCTACGGTGGATACATGGCCAACTGGGTGCTCGGCCACACCGACCGCTTCAAGTGCATCGTCTCGCACGACGGCATGTTCAATAGCGACTCCGCCTGGGGCACGACCGAAGAACTCTGGTTCAATAACTGGGAGTTCAAGGGCACGCCGTACACCAACCCCGAGATGTACGAAAAATGGTCTCCGCGCAATGCGGCGAAGAATTTCAAGACGCCGACGCTCGTAGTCCACGGACAACTCGACTTCCGCCTCGACGTAAGCGAAGGCTTCCAGCTTTTCACCACGCTGCAAACGATGGGCGTGCCGTCGAAGATGCTCTACTTCCCCGACGAGGGCCACTGGGTGCTGAAGCCGCAGAATTCTCAGCTTTGGTGGAAGACGGTCAACGACTGGGTCGACCAGTGGACTAAGAACAGTAGCCAGTAACCAAGTGGTCAGCAGGTTCGTGCGCACGGCGGGTTGAAAGTCTCTGACGCGTGGGGCCGGCGGTTCGTGATGAAAAATCAGAAGTGAAGGCCGAAAATCCGGGAACCGCAGGGGACACCGAGGGCCACAGGGGACAGCAATCGCGGAGGAGATTACAGAGGCAGATCGGTACCCAGTACTCAGTACCCCGCAGAAGTGGAGACGTTCTTAGGGATGCGGTTTCGTGATCGCAATTGTCAGGCGGAATTATGAATTCAATCAGACCACAAAGGGCAAGCAGCGGTACGAACGAAACCGGCCGACATCCCGCACCTCGAAAACCGCGAGATGTGGGGCATCGCGGTTGCTCTATCTGAACCGGCCTCACTAAGGCTAGTTCAGGTGCAGCGGTCGGATGTACTTCTCCCCGGCCTTCTTCACGCCGAGTGCGATCGGCCTTGGCGGTCCTTTCCGCGGAATGGTCGCGAGCACCCACAGTTCGTCACCGCGGGCGAGACCAGTCGGATCCTTCGCAGTGTCGGAGATAAAAAACAGGCTCGGCTCGGTCAGCCGCAGCGCGATTCCGCTTGCTGTTTTCCTGCGCACGAACGTGAGGTTGTCACAGTTCCAGCCCGGAGTCCGATCGAATTCCGCCATGGGGACGCCGTCGCGCACCGCGATCGAACCGCATTCCCGTCCGAAATCGAACATGCGGGGAAAGCCGTACTTGGAGCGGCTATTCTCAATCCCCTGGATCTCGGTCCCAAACTTCTTTTCAACTTCCTCAGGCGAGCGCGAGTCGTTCACTTCGACCAGCAAACTGACATAGCGTCCGCGAATGGGCAAGTTCGGATCAAATCGATCGGTTTTGAACCACGCTTGCGGACGCGTTCGCCGGTCGTAAAGCAGCTTGGCTCCGAGCGAACAGATGATCAGAACCTGAATCAACGCGACCGCGACGGCCTTTGTCATCGGCTTCGGCGTCATGGTGCGCCTCCCGCTGTGCGCGCCACCAGCTTGCGGCGCAACTGCTCGAGCTTCCATCCTCCAAGCAAAAACAGGAGTCCGAAGCCGACCAGCGATGCCGAACGCCCCAGCTTGTCCATTACGTTCGAGAAATAAAACACAATTATGGTGATCGCGAAACCGGCCACGCCCAGGTTGATACGTTCGCGCCGTTGCTCCCGCAATCCCCAGGACACCAACCCAATGGCGGCAATCGCGCAGGCCACATACGACGCTATATTTTGGAAAGTACCTCGGCTATCGAGGAATCCGACCATGAAAACCCACAGGGCGAACCCCATGTTCCAGACGATCGCCTTGCCCCGCAGGAGCCACGCGGCCAGCAAAGGAAGCACGAAAGCAATCAGCCAACCAGCGGCGTGCAGCGAAAAAGACATCGGTGGCAGCCGGCTGTTCCAATACCATTCGCGTTCGCCGGCAGCCAACACAGCGAACGTCGGGAGCAGAGCAATTCCGCCGCTCCAAACCAGGGTCCGCCGGAAGTAGGAACCGTCCTTGTTTTTGTCTTGGTCGTGACGAGCGCTCAAGTACGTGACCGCGACCATAGCCAGGAACTGGACAAGAATCCTCTCGCTGCCGCTGAAGTGTTCCGTGCGCACGCTCCACTCGCAGGCGATCCAGGCAGGCACGAGCAGCGCGGCGAGCGTAGCTTGGAGCCAATCCCGCAGCACCAGCCACGACAGTGCCGCGCCGATCGCCCACAACAGGATGCCTCCGGGCCAATGTTCCTGAAGGTTAAAGATCTGCCCAGCCAGGAAGATGCCACCACCCAAGGCAACCGTGCCCACGGCGTGCAGCGCCAGCCCAAGCGCCCGAAGTCGCGGCATGAGCGCACCGGCGGCCAGGTGAAAACCCGAGATCATTGCCAGCACCAGCAGGAAGCGCTCGGTGGGCGAGAGATCTTCCCAGTGAGCGGCGACAAAAAGCAATATACCGGCGGCCACCATGATGGAGCCGAACGCGATGGCGAACACGACGGGCCACTGCATGCCGGGAGATTCACGAGAGGTCTCGAAGGCCCGAATACGTTCGGCGGATTGCGAATCAAGAAGTCCGGCTTCCACCCACCACTGCAGCTGCTGTTCGAGTTGTTCTGGGGCGCCCATGAATTTATGGAACGAATCAACTTAGCTGAAGAGCAGATGGATAGCAAGAAGAGCGCGCAGAAACCAAACGGCAACACGCTCGACGAACCCGAAGTACACCGCCTCATCGACGAAGCTCGGCGCCGCGACGAAGTTCCCATGCCTGCGGGCGCCCGCCACAAACTCATCATCAGGTCTGTGTCAGCGCAACAGCGGCCGCGCCGGAGCAAGTTCTGAGCGACGCGCGCCCAACGAATTTAAGGCACGGGTCCATCCCCGGCCAGCACCCGGCAACTTCGTTTGTCCTCAGAAAGCCAACTGCTTGAAGAAGGGGTAGATGGGATCTCCACAGGACTGGCGGCGTTTCTTGGGGCAACGTCGCTCTCCACACGCACAACCTTCTTAGGAGCTTTGGCTTCGGCCAGCTTCGGTCTTGCACATGGCGGAGAAACATGGATCTCGCTCCCTGCAGGGCTCGACGACGCAGAGCCTCCCCGATCGCCAGAAGCATCGTCCGGAGGTGACGCCGAGCAATCGCTCACGTGCGAGTCCACCGCCGGTTCGTTGCTCGAAATACCTTGCGGCACAGCGAACAGCACATCCGTCACGCTTTGTGGCACGGACGCTTGCGAACCAAAGTTCGGAGCGAAGTGCGGATCAGGCCGCGCACTCGGAGCCTTGGCCGGGCTGTTCGGCGGCCCTGTAACGATCGCTGCCACGCTCTCCATCTGAAACTGCGCGCTCGAGGAACCCGCACTCACCGTGATGAACACATCGCACGGGCCCACGCTTCCGACGGAGGGCACGATGGAAGCGAGGCCGTCCTGAGTGCTCTCAACCTGCGCCTGCGACGATCCGAGGAGAACGGGCATTCCGTTTCCCCCGACAATGGAGTCGCCATCCTGTTGGCCTCCCTGTTCGGGACTAACCCGAGCCAGCGTGGTCTCAAAGGTGACGTTCACCCCCGTCACCGGATTCGCGGCAAGCGAGCCGTCGGTCACTCGCATGACCAGCGGCTGAAAGGACTGCCCCGTCGGCACAAACTGCGACGATCCACTCACCGTCTCCAGCGTCCACAGCGAAGGCGGCGTGGAGAACAAAGTAAAAGTCTGGCAGGGCGCATTGTTCGGAGCTACGCAAGCACTCACCTGCACGTCGGCATTTTGATTCGTGAGCTGTGCCGTGATGGTGGCAAATCCCGAGCCGTTGGTGGTTCCACTGCCCGCCGAAAGCGAAGTCGTGCCCTTCATGATTGCGAAATTGACTGCGACATTCGCTTTAGGCACGCCCAGGTCCAGCGCTTCAACCGTGAGGGGAACTGCGATCGTCGCGCCTTGTCCAACCCGGCGCGTCGGCGTCACTGCAACCAAGTCGAGCGTGGATGAGGTGCCCACCACCGTGGCCTGTTGCGTCTGCGGCGGCGAGTACGACGCTGGCGCCAGAGCGATCGTGATCGTGCTCTGTCCCTTGGCAGTGGGAGTCACCCAGCTGGAAGATTCTCCCACTTCATCGCTCAGCACCGAACAGGAAGCAGCGCTGCTGCACGCCGAAAACTGCAAGCCGTTGGTCGCGCTCCATGCAATCGTCGCCCCGCTTACCGGCGTAACTCCATCGGCGGCAACCGCGCGCACGCGGATTGCATTGGCCGCTTGAGACCCAACGGGCGTTGCCGGCTCCGCACCTTGCAGCAGAAGCAAGCGATCCGCGGCCAGAGCGCCATAAGTCAGCGCACCGGTCATCTGCGAGAAGGCACCGCTTACCGGGTCCGAGACCAGGATCGTAGCCGTTCCGTCCTGCGATCCGGGAGGCACGGCCAGCTCGATCTGGCTCGCAGACGCAGAAAGAGTGTTGCCGTTGTTGCCAGCAACGCTCACCTGTAGACCCGAATTGAATCCGATGCCATTGAGAGTGGTCACGCCGCCAGCAAGACTGAGGCGCGCCGGCGTAACCGTGTCCGAATAAAGGAGGCTGGCTCTGTAGAAGTAATCCGGACGGCCGTCGCCGCGGAAGTCGGCCACTCCTACTCGGAATGTATCGGACGCGCCGAACTGCGCATCCAGGCGGCTCATTCCAAAAGTCGCCGAGTTGAATGCCGAGGGCGTGGACGCAGGCGCGGGATTGCCGCTCTGGTCGCTCAATTGCCAGATCCCAATTACGGGCAACAGTTTGCCTTCGGTCGGCTGGCCCGTTTCGTCGAGGGCGGTCACCGCGACCGAGGCCGTCCGGTTCGCCTGCGCTGTGAACTCGAACCAATCGGTGCTGCCGTAACCGGAGATCCACGATCCCCATCCACCGCCCGGCGGAAGCGCCGCAGGAATCGCGTAAGTCGACCCACTGCCGGGATGCGCCTGCGCGATTTCATCCTGCAACATCAGAATGTCCCGCTCCGCATTCGACCCCTTCGACACGGTGACGACAACCGGAGCGAACGAACCCGAGGGCGCCACCTGTGTTGGGGCATACGGTTCGACGCCCAGGGACCAGTTCGCATCCAGCGCTTCCACGCTTAACTGGTACTGGGCGATGGTTTGCCCGGTCGGAATCGTCAGTTGACCCAGATCGAAAAAACCTTCGAGCGCGGGATCGTTGGAACCCCAGCGGTCATAGCGAAGGCCATTTGCGTCCACGTAGCCATTGACAATGTTCCCCGCGTTACCGTGAAACGCGAATCCAGAAACCGAAGTCACAACGTACTGCCGCGAGGGCTTGCCCATTCCGTCGATCAGCCGGGCCACCACGTTGACTCCCTGCATCGGCTGCACCGCATTCCCGGATGCATCGGTGAAGTACACGTTGCCGTAAATTCTGCCCGCCGGTTGCGGGTTCCCGCTGCTTGGATAAAGCCGTGCGAGCGCGTTGTTGTCATCCATTTTGGGGACGGCCGCCGCGTTGGGATAGCAGGCGCTGATGGGCACGCAGGAAATCGGATCGGTAAAGTGCATCACCGGAAATCCCGCAAGATCGGCGCTGGTCGGAGGTGGGATCTGCGTCAACACGTTCAGGTTGGCCTGCGACCATCCCAAGCCAAGAATGCGCCCCAGGACGCGCACCAACCGGTATTGAACGTCGGGCAGTTGCGCACTGGTGGCCGCGCAGACTCCGTTGATCACCACGAACGCGTGCACAATGTTCCCGCCCGTGGAGAAGTTGTCGGGTCCGCCGTAGACGGCATTCGTGAAACAATCGGTCAAGCCTCCAGCGCCTTGGCCCAGCAGCGCATCAGTCACCGTTCCGTCGTAGTCGTAAACAATTCCGACGGGAGTGCCCGTGGCTGAAGAGATAATGTCCGCAGGCGCGGTGATCGTACCGTAGCCGTCGGTTACAATATTGCTGCCGCTCACATCTTCGGCAAGATGTCCGCCCTGCGATGCGGTCAGAGCAACAGCTGAAATGCTGGTCCAGGCGCTGAAGGCGGTGGCAACAAAAGAATCGGCCTGCGCGCCAGGGAGGATCGGGCTCAGGTTCCCCTGGTCGGTGAAGTACTGCACCGAGCCACTCGCCCAGACCAGCGGTTGGCCTTCGACTCCGGGGGCGTAGCCGGAGCCCGCGATGAAAGCCGGGCCTCCGGCGCGGCTGGCATCGGCACTGCAAATTAGAAGACCGGCAACCGCCAGAATTTGCCAGCGCATGGCTCACTCCTCTCGGGCGCTGCGGATGGCCCGCTCCAGTTGAACGACGCTGATGCTCCCGGTATCGACGGGCACACGTGGCCGCACAGAAGATTCGTTTCGTAATCCGATGGCTGCGACAGGCTTCTGCGCATTCTTAGACACGTTCTTCCCGCTCGGGTCGAGAGCAACCTGGCCCAGTGATCCACCCACGGGGCTGGTAAAGTCCAAGCGACTCGGCGGATATAAGAAGATCAAAATGTGCTGGCCGCTGCGCATCGGGCGATGCATGGACCACGCGCCCGCCCACTCGTGAATGGTGAGAATTTGCCCCCGCTCGACCCCGGCAATCGCCCGCTCCACGCGAAAACTCAACTGGACCGCCGGAGTCACCCCCGGAACTGCCCGATCGGTTGCCGCGGTCGGTATCACGGCGGTGAGCACCGTGCCGGCGAATATCATCCCGGCCCGACGCGAAAGCTGTTTCCATTGCGGACCCAGAACGCGCTCAGCGATGACTTGATCCGATTGCTGCGCGGCTGCAAAGCTCGACAGAAAGGCGAGAGCAATGACCAACACGCGCCTTGACGCACGCATAGCGATCTCTTTCTGGAGGGAATGGGACCGGGAGAGGTCCTGGGAGTGGAATCAGCGTAGCGCGTTAGGGATCAGGCGGATGTGCGGGCGGTCACTATGGTTTTGTGATGAATCGCCATATCGTTCCGGCGGCCGCCGATTAGAGAGACCTCTCGCGCATCGACCTCGGCCTCTAACCATCGTATTATCCCGTAGAGAGACCCAACATGGAAGAAATTGCCATTTCCAAATTCAGAAGATAATTGGAATTCCTGCGTTGATGAAACTGCTGCTCAAGATCCAGCCCCCCTCGCAATTAACGAAGAGAGAATCAAGCCGCGGACCGGGATGGACCTAGTTTCGTTCTGCCAACATCAAATATAAGAAGCGCTCCTTCCTATTTGAGATATGGGCCACGCGGGTCATTTGTAGTTCTGATCGATCCATGCAGGACAGCGATACTTCAGCACGTAAGCGATCCACATTCCTTGCGCGGTCGAGTGGGCGATCGGCAACTCATCACCAAAAGAGAAGCGGTAAGGCGGACCAACTGCACCAACCAGAACTCCGAGGGTCAGCACAAACGCGAAAGGCTACTTCTTATAGCGACGGTTCGCCTTCTTGGTCGCCTTCCGTTGCGCCTTCGCGGCTTTCTTCATTGCTTTCCGCTGTTTTTTGTCTGCCTTCTTTAGAAATTTTTGCTGCTTCTTGGCCGCCTTCCGGGACTGGCGCGCATTTTCCTCAGGACTGATGCGTTGAGCTTGAGCCGGTATCGCCCCTGCAACACTCAAGGCGATCAGCAGAATGAAGGCAGCAATTCGTTTCATAACGTCTCCGAACAGAAGATCCTGCAGCGATCTTACACCGAAGCTGCGCCCGGACTGGCACACAAGGTGTTACTTCTGTAATCTGACCTCCGCGGGTGCCCCACTTCTCGCGCTTTTCGAGAAGTGGGAGCCGCTAGTACCGTGACCGCGTGATGAGTCATACGGAGGCGGGAAGCCCGGCTCTCCACCAGCAAGCTTGGATCGACAGCAGTAACAAGCACGCGGTCGCGGCACTAATGAATCGTCTTCGTCTTCCGCGACATGTAATCCATCAGCAGATATTGCCCGAGCGTGTATGGCGTCGTGAAGTAGGCCTTGCCTCGGCACATTTGAGTTACTTTCTGGACGAACTGCACCAGCCCATAGTCCGACGCCAGCATGAAGGTATTGATCAGCACGCCCGCCCGTTTGCACTTCGATACTTCTTCGAGTGTCTGGCTGACCACCAGCGGGTCGAGCCCAAAGGCGTTCTTGTAAATGCGTCCGTCTTCCAGCGTGAGTGCGGAGGGCTTGCCGTCGGTGATCATGACGATCTGCTTCATGTCCTTGCGCTGCCGCTGCAGGATGCGCTGCGCCATGCGCAGGCCCTCGCGCGTGTTCGTGTAGTACGGACCGACCTTCACCCGCGCTAATTGAGAGAGCGGGACCTCTTCCGCCGAATCGTGAAACAGCACCAGCGACAACGAGTCTCCCGGATACTGCGTCCGAATCAGTTGCGACAGCGCCATCGCAACTTTCTTCGCCGGAGTAAAGCGGTCTTCCCCATACAGAATCATTGAATGCGAACAGTCGAGCATCAGCACCGTCGCGCACGACGACTGGTATTCGCACTGATGCACCTGCAAGTCGCGGTATTCTAGGTTCAGGGGAAGCGCGAGCCCTTCGCGCTGAATGGCCGAGGAAAGCGTCGCCGTGATATCGAGGTTCAACGTGTCGCCAAACTCATACGGCTTCGAAGCGCCGCTCGCCTCGATGCCGGTCGCCATGTCGCGCGTGTCATGACGTCCAAAACTCGACTTGCCCAGCGATCCCAGCAGATCGCGCAGCGCCTTGAATCCCAAAAAGTCGAGGCTCTTGTCGGTGATCTCGAACTTCGCCTGCTGTTGCGCGCCGCCTACCTGCCCGCCCACTCTAGACTGCTTCGCACGATCGTGCGGCTGATCGATCGAGATGTAGTCTTCCTGCTGCATGCGCTCGATGAGCTTCTCGATCAGTTCCTCGAGTTCGCCCTCCATCTGCATCTGCTGCAGCCGGTCGCGCATTTCCTCGTCAAACATCTCGCCATTGAGCAGCGCCTGCTCAAGGGCACGGCGCAACTCGTCGAGCGTCTGCTCGCCCTCCGGCAGTTCGTACCAGAAATTGTCGTTGAAGCCGCTCTGCAGAAAATAGTTCGAGAGCGCGCTGAGCAAGTCTTCCATGCTCATGTCGCTGGCGGGGTCGGGGACGTATTTGGAGTAGCGAATGCGTTTCATAAAGGCAGGTCTCAGGTGTCAGGAGACCCGCTCTCCGCTGAGAACTGAGAACCGGGACCTGACACCTGACACCTAATTGAACCCTCGCTTTCGTCCGACCCCCGGCTCGTCCCGCTCAAACGAAGGCTTCTCAGCGACCTTCATTGGCTTCTCACCCGCCGTAAACACGCGCTCCTCGTTGCGTCCGATTTTCTTGTGTGCGTGCAGGCCTTCCAGAATGAACTCCGCCGCGGACACCTGCATCTCAGCGCTGTCTTTTGTGTTCACGTTCAGCTTGCCGAGTTTTTCCATCAGCCCCTGAATCTGGCTCAGGCCTTCGAGCACTTCCTCGGCTCCGGCACTGTCGGTAAGTTGAATCTCGCCGCCCAAGTCGAACCACTGCACCACCTGATTCATGTTGACGCCGTGCAGATAAGTATCGAACGCCTTCGCGACCGCGGTGCGGATCAAATCGCGGCTCACATAATCCGCGCCCTTCATCTCGCCTTCGTACTCCAGTTCCAGCTTGCCCGTGATCGCCGGCAGCGCCGCGTAGATGTCGCTGATCCGCGGCACGATAAATTTCTCCTGATGGGTCAGCGCGCGCCGCTCGGCATTCGATACCACATTCTCGATGGCCGAGATCGGCAGCCGCTGGCTGACGCCCGACCGCTTGTCGATCTTCTTGTCGTCGCGCGCCGCAAAGGCGATCCGCTCGATCACTTCCTGCACATACTTCGGAATATGCAGTCGTGAGCCGTCACGATCAATCCAGGCTTCCTGCGCGGTAATCGCGATCCCTTCTTCCACCGTCGCCGGATAATGCGTGCGGATCTCCGATCCGATGCGATCCTTCAGCGGCGTAATGATCTTGCCGCGCGCGGTGTAGTCCTCGGGGTTCGCGCTGAACACAATCGCGACATCCAGCGGCAGCCGGATCGGATATCCCTTAATCTGCACGTCGCCTTCCTGCATGATGTTGAAGAGTCCGACCTGAATCTTGCCGGCGAGATCCGGCAGCTCATTAATCGCAAAAATTCCCCGATTGGCGCGAGGCAGCAACCCATAATGCACGGTGAACTCGCTGGACAGTTCGTGCCCACCACGCGCCGCTTTGATGGGATCGATATCGCCGATCAGGTCTGCGATGGTGACATCGGGCGTGGCCAGCTTTTCTACGTAGCGATGCTCGGGCGTCAGCCAGGCAATCGGCGTGGCGTCTCCTTCTTTCGCAACCAGTTCGCGGCAACGCCGGCAGATCGGAGCGTAGGGGTTATCGTGGATCTCGCAGCCCGCTACGTAAGGCATCTCCGGATCAAGCAGCGCAGTCAGCGCCCTTAGAATCCGGCTCTTCGCCTGTCCGCGCAATCCGAGGAGAATAAAATTATGCCGCGAGAGAATCGCGTTCACGATCTGCGGCACGACCGTGTCGTCGTAGCCGACGATGCCCGGAAATATCGGGCTGCCCTCACGCAGCCGCGACATCAGGTTCTCGCGCAGCTCATCTTTTACCCGCCGCGAACCGAGACGCCGTTCAGTGAAAGGACTTTGGCGCAACTCGCCGAGAGTCCGGGCAACACTCATGGTGGAACCCCCACAGGAAAAAGCCTTATGCGGATTATACCGCCGAAGAACGCTGTCAGCTCTCAGCTGTCAGTAAAAGCTGATTAAGCTAAAGGCGACAGCTGATAGCTGATGGCTGTGTTTCAGTTCCACCGCGCCTTAGCCGCCCGCCGCAGACCGGGCAGAATCGCTTCGAGATAGCCGACCACCGCCTCCAGTCGCTTTGCTTCCGACAGGGTCGAGAGCAGGCTCTGCTTGAAGTCGAGGTCGAGCGGAAGCGATCCTGCGACTAAGAATGAAAGATTGCCGGCATGCTCGTCGGGGCCGGAGGGCTCTGCCCCGGCTAGTTTCGCGATCTCCGCATGCAACCGCACTGCCTGCGTCACCATCTGGGCTGGTGGCTTGCCGGGTTCGTCTTCCACCACCGAAATCTCGGCCTGCAAAAACTCTCGATCTTCGTTGACTTGGATCACTTCAAACCGCTCGACTCCACGCGTCAGGATGTCCATGCGCCCATCGTCATATTTCTTGGTAACTGCCATGATCTCGGCCGTGCAACCGATGCCGGCGACTCCATCTGAAGACGCCCGCACCACCCCAAACGGCTTTTTCTGTTCCAGGCATTCCGCGATCATCTCCTTATAGCGCGGTTCGAAGATGTGCAGCGGCAGCGGAACGCCCGGCAGCAGCACCAGTTCGAGCGGAAAGATGGGCATCAGCGAACTCACGGCAGCTCCAGTGCAGACGATTTTACGCCATTAAGAAGTTCTCAGTTCTCGGTTCTCAGTTCTCAGAAAAACCTAGTCGCCATTTCACTGAGAACTGGAACTTGCCGGCATTGACTTGCCGCCCTCCACGCGATACAAGGGTCGCCATGGAGATGGACGGAAAAGTCGTGGTCGTAACCGGGGCTTCCATGGGAATTGGGGAAGCCATTGCGAAGGTTTTTGCCGACGACGGGGCCAGCGTGGTATTGCTCTCGCGCGATGCCAGTCGCGCCGAGGCTGCCCGCCACCGCGTCGGCCACACCGACCGCACGCTTGCGCTGGCCTGCGATGTTCGCAATCGCGAAGATATCGGCCGCGCGCTTGCACTCACGCTGCACCACTTCGATCGCGTGGATGTGTGGGTCAATGGCGCAGGTGTGGGCATGCGCGACTCGGTCGCCGATATGGAGCCGTCCGCATGCCGCGAATTGTTCGAAACCAATTTCTTCGGCACGATCGCCTGCATGCAGGCGGTAGTGCCCGCCATGCGCGAAGAAGGCAGCGGGAGCATCATCAACATCTCGAGCGTTGCCGGACACGTTCCGGTGCCGTTTATGACTCTGTACTGTGCCAGCAAGTTTGCCATGAACGCTCTCGGGAAAGGCGCCCGACTTGAGTTGAAACGCGACAACATCAACGTGCTCACCGTCTGTCCCGGCTCCGTGCGCACCGATTTCGGCGAGCACGTGGTTGCCAACCGCCAAGGCAACGTCCGCCAGCAATCCGTGCGCGGCACCACGGCTGAGCGAGTTGCGCAAGCGGCCTATCGTGGGTATCGGAGAAACAAACGTGAGGTCGTCGTACCCTGGACCATGATTCCCGTCATAAAGCTGTACCAGTTGTTTCCAGGATTGGTCGAGTGGGGGATGGCAAAGGCAATGCGGAATTCCCGCGAAGGTAAAGAAAAGTAAATTCGTCGAACTTGCAGACGCCCGAAGCATCCAATGAAATAGGCAGAACTGCAGGCTTCCACCCCCGCCAAAGGACCGTTTGCACGGCGGCTCTGGGGGTGGAAGCTGCCGTTAACTTTTCTTGTTCTCCCTTTTCGTTAGAATAAGGTTCATGAGATTCCGATTCCGACCTGCGCGGTTGATGTTCCCCTTGCTTCTTTCTTTGGCCGCACTGCTTAGCGTCCTTTTGCCTATCGTCATGTTGCCCCATGTTGCCCGTGCACAGGAAGGCGCCCTCGACAAATCCGAGCCCAAGGGGATCACGGTCGAGGAAATCGTCAAGCGCTTCGCCACCAAGGAGAAAGAGTTCAAGGAGGCGCGCGATCAGTACACCTACCGGCAGGACGTCAAGGTCATGACGCTTGATGGGGACACCCCGGACGGCGTTTACCAGCAAGTGTTCGACGTAACCTTCGACGACAAGGGGCGCAAGTTCAAGAACGTGGTTTTTGCGCCGCAGCCCACGCTGCAGCGCATCATGATGACCGAGGAAGATTTTGACGACATCGAGAACCGCCTTCCGTTCGTGCTTACCTCGGATGAAATTGGAGAGTACGACATCCTGTACGTTGGCCAGCAAAAGCAGGACGAGCTAAGTACCTATGTCTTCGATATTGCCCCCAAGCAGATCGTCGGCAAGAAGCGCTATTTCCAGGGGCGAATCTGGGTGGACGACCACGATTTCCAGATCGTGGAAACTTATGGCAAGACCGTGCCTGACATCAAGAAGAAGAAGGGCAACGAGAACCTTTTCCCGAAATTCACCACTTGGCGCGAACAGATTGACGGCCAGTACTGGTTCCCCACCTACACGCGCGCCGAGGACACGCTCCAGTTCGCGATGGGCGGCGTAAAGATCCGCGAGATCATCAAGTACACGAACTACAAACGCTTCGGAGCGAAATCGAAGATCATCTACGAGGGCAAGGAAGTGCAGAAGGCCGAGCCGAAAGCGGGAGAGCAGAAGCCGCCCGAGCCGCAGAAGCCGCAGTAAAAAGCTCTCAGCTGTCAGCTCTCTTGTCAGCAAGAACAACGGCTAGCATTCGTACACGTAGACGGCCGGCACTCTGTCCCTCTGGAGAACCAAGCCACCCACTCGATGCGATAAGTCCTACTTACTGACAGGTGATAGCTGACAGCCGAGAGCTAGTAGAAAAGATACTTTCTCCACTTGTCGTCGCTGTGTCCCATCAGCCGCATGATGTGGCGACTGGTGTGGAGGTTGAAGGAGCGGGGTTCACGTGCGGGCTTCATGTTGGCTTCGTGAGGAAGCTGGTTACCTTTGCGGCGGTTGCAGGGATGGCAGCAGGCGACGAGGTTCTCCCAGGTGGAGAGGCCGCCGCGCGAGCGGGGAATCACATGGTCCAGTGTAAGTTCGCCGGAGGGAAGCGTGGTGCTGCAATACTGGCAGGTGTTGCGATCGCGCAGCAAGATGTTTTTCCGCGACAGCGCCCGCGACTGGTGCGGAATCCGGCGATACTCCAGCAGACGGATCACCGAGGGCACGCGCATGGCAACGCGGGCGGCGTGCAGGAAGTGTCCGTTTTCTTCTTCGGTCATGGCGACGCCCTTCAACACCAGCACGATCGCGCGGCGTGCGGCACAAACGTTGATCGGCTCGTAGGAGGCGTTCAGCACCAACACGGGCTGATGCAGCGCGTGGCTGTCACTTTCCTGGCGCATGCCGGAGGCAAGCATCGCGGCCGGAAGGTGCGAACGCACGCTGCCACCGAAATTGTGTAATCGCAACGACATGATTTCTACCCGTGAGCCGCCATGCCCACGCGATCTTCACTCCCCTCTTCCGACAGATCCTCGGGCAAGACGATGACATCGGAAGTTTTCAACGTGCGCGCCACGGTCGCCACCCAAACCCGCGCTGCTCCCGCGCGGAGAAGAACCCGGGCGCACTCGGAGGCTGTGGTTCCCGTAGTAAGGACGTCATCTATGAGTAAGATGTCACGCTTCAAGATTCGCGTTGGATCGTCCACCGCAAAAGCGCCACCCAGGTTCTCGCGCCGCTGATGACTAGTCAGGCCAATTTGGCTTCCGGTGTCACGACGACGCACCAGTATTCCAGTGCACAGTTCAAACCTCTTCGGACGCGACAGTTGCTTCACCGCAACCCGTGCAATCATCTCCGCCTGGTTGAATCCACGCTGCGCTTGCTTGCGCTTGTGCAGGGGGACGGCGACCACCGCGATCGTCCCAACGGGCATCGCCTGTTCCAGGTTGGCAATCGTCTCTGCCAGCACGCGCCCCAGAAACTGCGCCGCGGGACGAACCTGCTGGAATTTGAGCACATGGATCAGGTCGCGCAGTCCGCCGTCATAGCTGCCGTAAGCAACCGCCCGCTCGAACGGAGGATCCACGCGCTGACAAAGCAGGCACCGCACCTCGCCACGATCCGCCCCGCCGCGATCCGCCTCTCCGTGATCCATGCAGCCAGGCAAGTGCATCGCTGCACCGCAGACGGCGCAGTACGAGCCCTTCAGCGGTCGAAGGGCAACCAAACAGGTTTCACAAACGGGAAGCCGGGAAACTCGAATCAGCGGGGAACCACAGATACGGCAGTCGGCAGGGAAAAAAGTGAAGAATAAAGTCGCAGCAGCGCGCCCGGCAAAGCCAGCGAACCCATAGTCCGCCGCTTGGCCCTGGGCAGCCCGTATTCGAAACCCAGTACTGCTGAAGACAGCCTCCCGCACCCGACAAGCCGATAACGCTTCGCGGGCTACACTCCGTCAGTATAGCCGCGGTGGCACTTCCTATGCAACGCGGCTATCGGACTTCGAACCACTCGGCGTTTGATTCTGTGACTGCTTGCGCCCGGGCTGAACCCGTTCGCGCGCCGGAATCGTGCGCAAGACGTAGTCCCGGTGATAGCAACGCTCACAGCGAACCGCTTGCAATAACAAAAACGGAAGCACATGCTTTTCAAAGAAACCGCGAGGCCGGGAGCGATATGCTTTTTGAAAGCCACATCCCCGGCAGTGGAATTCTTCGAAAAACCCGCTCCAAGAGGGTCTGGCAACGGGAGTCACGGAATACCTCCTGGAAAGAAGTATTCTAACCCTGGTTAAGATGCAAGGTTTCGACAAAAGGCGAGGTCTCCGCTTACCGACTTTCCAAAGAGACGCCTGCACTTGTAAAGCTGCCTTTCGGCATGTTAAGGTGCGCCGTCTCTGCTACTGTGAATCGACAATGAAATTCCTAGTGACCACGAGGACCTTATGAGCACTCCTGTGGCGAATATTGAAGTCCCCCGCAAGCATCGCCCTTATGTTCCAGAATCGATGGAAATGAAGGAGTTCACCTTCCGGGCCGTATTGATCGGGCTGTTCTTAACCGCCCTGCTGGGCTCTGCGAACGCGTACCTCGGTCTCAAGGCGGGGATGACGATTGCCGCGACCTATCCGGCAGCCGTCATCTCGATGGCACTGCTGCGGTTGATGAAGGGTTCGCTGCTGGAAGAGAACATCGCGCGAACCGTGGGCTCGATCGGCGAGTCGGTAGCCGCAGGCGCCATATTCACGATCCCTGCCTTTGTGATGGCCGGCCTGTGGCCGGGGCTCACAAAGGATGAGTATTGGAAATCGGTGGCTCTGATGATGATCGGAGGCACACTAGGGATCCTGTTCGTGACGCTCCTGCGCCGGGTGATGGTCGAGGATCCCGACCTGCCGTTTCCCGAATCCGTGGCCGCCTCCGAGATTCACAAGGCCGGACAGCAGGGAGCCAAAGCCGCAAAGATTCTGTTTGCCAACATGGGCTTCGGCGCGTTCATGTATCTGCTGGGAGCGATCAATGTTTTCAATCCCAGCAACACTTTCCCTATGAAGATCAGCGACCTGGGAAAGAAGTTGCTGCTCCGCACCAGCACGAATCCAAACGTGGCTACGACGATTACCGGTGGCGCCACGCTGATGACGGCACCCGACATTAGTCCTGCCTATCTTGGCGTGGGATACATCATTGGCCCGAGACTCGCCGCCTTGAACTTCGCGGGAGGCGTGCTGGCATGGGGCCTGCTGGTTCCACTCCTAACCTTCACCATCGGTCCGTACATCCAGGCATCGATGCCGGAGGGACAAACCATCGCCTGGCCCCTGCTGGCGCAAGCCATCTACTTTTCGATTGTGCGGCCGATCGCGGTGGGCGGGATGCTCGTGGGCGCGACCTACACGCTGTTCAAGATGCGCAAGCAGTTGGCGCTCGGCATGGGCCGCGCCGTTTCCGATCTGAAGAAGTCGGCGGCTGCACAAGCCGCCACCAATCGCACCGAGCGTGACCTTCCCGCCAAAGTCGTCTTCGCCGGCATCGCCGTGGTGTTCGTCGCCATGATCGTGTTGTATCACTTCTTTATCAGCGGCGCGGGTGCGCTCTCCAGCTCCAAGATACTGACAGGTTCGTTGGTCGCGGCCGGCGTCATGCTCGTCATCGGATTCTTCTTCGCTGCTGTTTCCGGCAACCTTGTCGGGATGATCGGCTCGTCGAACAATCCTGTGTCGGGCCTCACGCTCTGCACCCTCGTGATCGCCGCGCTGCTGATGGTCGCTCTGGGCGTATCGGGCACCGGCGGAGTCGCCGCCGTGCTCGGAGTTGCGGCTGTCGTCTGCGTCTCGTCGGCGGTAGCTGGTGAGATGCTGCAGGATTTGAAGGTCGGACACATCCTCGGTGGAACGCCGGCAAAGATGCAGATTGGAGATCTTTTCGGCATCGTCGTGGCATCGCTCGTCCTTTTCTTCCCGGTGGCGATCCTCGATAAGGCGTACCACTTCGGCAGCCCTGCGCTCCCGGCCCCGCAGGCGGGATTGATGGCCATGCTGTCCAAGGGAATCGTGGGCGGCGACATGGCGTGGCCGCTCGTGATCGTTGGTATCCTGCTGGGACTGGCGATGATCATGATCGAGGTGAAGAGCGTGATGCTCTTCGCGGTCGGCATGTATCTGCCGTTAGGCACAACCTTTGCCATTTTTATCGGAGGCGTGATTCGCTGGATCACCGACAAATTGCGCGATCGCCGTGGCTTGAACGATGCGCAGAAGGCGCGCGTGGAAAACTCCGGCGTCCTGACGGCCTCGGGTCTGATCGCGGGCGAGGCGCTGTGCGGCTTGGCCATCGCGGGTCTGGTGGGCTCTGGCTACGACGTGGCGCTGTTCAAGTGGACCCCGCCATTTCTTCTGGCGCTGGGCGCGCTCGCCCTGCTGGCGATTGTGATGATCCGCGTTCCGCTGGCGAATGCCGGCAGGCCAGAAGATCCGGCGCCGCCGACGGCGATTATGTGAGGAGTGGCCGTCCTTTTGAGCTCGTGTAGGGACGGGCGCCCTCGCCCGTCCAAGGTTGCGTAGGGACAGCCGCCCCCGGCTGTCCAAGCCGAGGGCAGCTCGGCCTCGCCTGAAGCGACACCACTCACGGGAGCGCTTTTTCATGTCGATTGCGGAAAACATTGCCCAAGTTCGAGAGCGGATCGCGGCAGCGGCGCGGCGGGTCGCCCGAAATCCGAACGAAATTACACTGATGGGCGTGAGCAAGACTTTTCCGGCTGAACGCATCCGCGAGGCGTACGCGACCGGGCTGCGCTTCTTCGGCGAGAACAGGGTGCAGGAGTTTGCCGGGAAGGCGACCGCCTTGCGCGACCTGCCTGACGCCGAATGGCACCTGATCGGACATCTGCAGACAAATAAAGCCGCGAAGGCGGCGGAGTTGTTCGACGCGGTGGATTCCGTTGACTCAGCGCGGATAGCGGAGAGGCTGAATGCGTGCGCGGATAGCGCGGGCAAAACATTATCCGTCTTGGTCGAGATCAATGTGGGTGGCGAAAAGGAAAAAAGCGGATTCGCGTCCGGCTCGGATGAACTGGAGCAGATTCTGCGCGGCGCGCCGCGATGGACAAATCTGAAAATTAGCGGCCTGATGACCGTCCCGCCTTACACAGAAGATCCAGAAGGCTCGCGACCCTATTTCCGCCAACTCCGTCAGATTCGCGACAGCATCGCCGCGCGTGAGCTGCCGAAAATCGGCACCGCGGTTCTCTCCATGGGCATGTCGCATGATTTCGAAATCGCGATTGAAGAGGGGGCAACCTGTGTGCGCGTGGGAACGGCGATCTTCCGGGAAAGAAAAGAAGCTTAACCACAGGGGGCACAAAGGAACACAGAGGAAAATCTAAGAAAAGTTGTGGGGTTTCCCCTGTGTACCTCTGTGCCCCCTCTGGTAGCGCCTTTCGATGGTAGTCATTCAAAACTCGCCCACTGGCGCCACCTTCGCGGTCAAAGTCCACCCGCGCGCGAAGAAGAATGCCATCACCGGTGAAGTAGGCGATGCGCTGAAGCTCGCCCTGACCGCCCCTCCCGTCGACGGCAAAGCCAACGAGGCCTGCGTCGAATTCTTCGCAAAACTTTTGAACCTGCCGCGTTCCTCGGTTACCATTGCGTCCGGCCAGACCAGCCGGAATAAAGTGATTTGTGTGGTGGGCTTGTCGGCAGAGGAAGTGCGGCGGCGTTTGAAAATCTGAGATCAGCATCAGGAGCCACGTTTGACTTTCTCCGAACGTTTGCAAGAAATTCGGACCGGCTTCGAACGGCCCTTCTGGGTCGCAAACATCACCGAGATATTCGAACGTCTTTCCTACTATGGGGCTTTTGCTTCTCTTGCCCTGTATCTGCAGGAGAAGCTGAATTTCTCGACGGAGCAAACCGGGACTCTGACGGGCTTGTTCGGCGGCATGGTATGGTTTCTCGCCATCTTCGGGGGAGCGGCCGCCGACCGGCTCGGCTTTCGCCGCGCGCTTTCGATGGCCTACCTCATCCTCGCCGCAGCCTATTTCCTGATCGGATCGATTGGAGCGTCATGGCTGGCGCCGGTGCGCAACGCGGTGCCCCTGGGATTATTTGTTGGCTGCATTCTCATCCTCCCCGCACTCGGCATCTCGCTGGTGAAACCTTGCGTGGTGGGGACGACGGCGCGGGCTTCCAAAGAAAATGTGCGATCCATCGGCTACTCGATCTATTACACGATGGTCAACATCGGCGGAGCGCTGGGCCCTTTGTTCGCAGGATGGGCTCATCGCCACCTTGGTGTCGAGAATGTTTACCGCGTCGCTGCGCTCAGTGTCTTCGCGATGTTTTTCGTAGTCATCATCTTCTTCCGCGAACCGCGCAAAGCCGGAGATGCGCCTCCACCTTCAATCGCGACGGTCGCAAGAAACTTCTGCGTCGTGGTCGGCAATTACCGTCTGGTTCTGCCGGTATTGCTGGTCGCCTTGTTGCTGCGCCTCGGGCTGACGATCTATCCGAGCTACACCGTCCCTCGGTGGATCTGGGGCGCGCTGCTGCTTCTCGTGCTCGCCGGAATCAGCCGGTTCATGTGGTTCCTCGTGCTCTTCACCGGATACTGGGTGGTGTTCTGGCAGCAGTACATCAGTGTACCCGGCTACATTCACGGCTACATCAACTCTAGCGCCGCCGTCGAGACCATCCTGGTCACTGATGGCCTAACCGTGATCTGCCTCACGCTCGTGGTGAATTTCTTGACCAGCAAGATTCCGGCGTTTCAGGCCGTGATTGTGGGCACGGTGATCTCTTCGCTCTCGTGGGTGATACTCGCTCTGCGGCCGACGCTCTGGGGCGCCGTGCTTTCCCTGTTTGTGCTGGCGCTGGGCGAAATCATTCTGTCTCCGCGCTATTACGAATACATCTCGCGCCTGGCGCCTCCCGGACAACAGGGCACTTACATGGGCTTCGCGTTCCTGCCCATTGGCATCGGCTCGCTGATCGGGGGCTGGTTTGGCGGCACGCTGGTTCACCACTTCGGAGAAGTCACTCATCAGCCGGCGCGAATCTGGTGGAGTGTCACAGCGGTCGGCCTCGCCACCGCGGCGCTACTTTGGATTTATGACAAGACTTTGAGGACTGGCGGCACAGCTCCCGCAAAGGAAGCCGCTCCCGCGACCAGAGCACTGTGACGCCAGATCACAGCATTTCGCTTGGCACTCCTTTTATCATGAGCACTTCTCCGCGAACTGATAGGCGGGATGCCATCGCTCACGAGGAGAACATGCCCATGCGCGAAATTACTCCTGGCTACATCGCAGACCACATCCGGCGCGTATTGAAGGATGGCGGGTCGGCGCCGCACTCGGAGGAAGTGCAGCACTTTTTCAAGGAAGAAGTACAATCGCGCGGCTGGTACACGGCCGAACTAAGGAAATTTGCGTTGCGGTTCCGGCGCAGCATTGTCCGCGAACGCGGAATGGATTTCCTGGTGCAGGTTGCCGACCAACTTTTCTCCGGCCGGATTCTTGAAGAGAAGGCGATGGCGGTTTTCCTGCTCGAAAAACAGACGAAGAATTTTGGCGAAAATGAATTTCAGCTTTTTGCCTCCTGGCTCGATCGCGTCACCAGTTGGGCCGATCACGACGCCCTGGCGCATTATCTGCTGGCGCCGATGGTGGCCGCCGACCCTGCCCGTTGCCGCGAGGTTTTTCTCTGGGCAAAGTCGCGGAATCGTTGGCGGCGGCGCGCGGCGTGTGTGGCGCTGATCCGGGGAGCGCGCGAGCAGCAGTTCTTTGAACAGATCGTGCGGCTTTCGAGCGAATTGCTGAATGACGAAGACGACATGGTGCAGAAGGGGTTGGGCTGGCTATTGCGCGAGACGGTCAAGGCCGATCCGAAGAGCACCGTGCCGTATTTGATGAAGATCCGAAAGAACGCACCGCGACTAGTGCTGCGCGCGGCCTGCGAAACGCTCGCTGCGCCGGTAAGGAAGGAGGTGTTGATGTAGCTCGCCGCCCGCGTTCGCGAGTCCTAACTTTCGTTGATCTAATTTTCGCTCAACGCCTTCGTAACCTCCGAATCGCCAGTTTTTTCCTGGAACCAGTTGGGGTAAACAATCCTGGGCTTGGTGAGTTGATCAAGCTCGTTCAATTCGGCGACTGACAGCTTCACATTCAAGGCGCCGAGATTGTCGTCAAACTGGCGGACGTTGCTCGCCCCGAGCAGAATCACGCTGACGTAGTCTTTGGAAAGCAGCCAAGCCAGCGCCAACTGGGCGACCGTAGCTTTGTGGTCATCGGCCATGACTCGCATCCGCTCGATCAGGTTGTAGTCCCTCTCTTTGTCGGACGGCAGGAAGCTGAAGTCTGCCAGCCGCCCCTTGCCGCCAGTTGGATCCTGGCGCGTATATCGCCCGCTGAGGAAGCCACCCGCCAGCGGACTCCAGACGACGATTCCGATGCCTGCATCCTGGCAAAACGGCACTATCTCTTGCTCCAGATCGCGGCCGAGTAGCGAGTAGTACATCTGGGCGGCGATCAGTGGCGGGTAGCCCATTCGCTGCTGAATGCCCAGCAACTTGGCGGACTGCCACGCATTGAAATTGGAATACCCGACGTATCGCACCAGACCGCGCTGCACCAGGTTCCCGAGTGCGCGAGCCGTCTCTTCCAGAGGAGTGTGGGGATCGAGGCGATGAATCGAGAGCACGTCGATGTAGTCGGTCCGGAGCCGCCGGAGGCTCGCTTCGGTCGCGGCCACAACATGTTGAAACGACCCACCGGTATGCAGCAGACCGGGACCCGTCCGGAAACCTACTTTGGTGGAGATCACGACGTCTTTACGCCGCGGCCCGAGCGCATGCGCCAACATGACCTCGGCTCGCCCTTCTGTGTAAGCATCGGCCGTGTCGAAGATGTTGATCCCGGCGTCGAGTGCGCGCCCAATCAGACTGTCGGCTTCTGCCTGAGGAGTTTTCCAGATCTGCGCCATGGGGTGGTTGGAGCCGGCGCCCTCCCCGAAAGTCATCACTCCATATGCCATACGAGACACAATCAAACCGGAGTTGCCAAGGCGGGTGTATTGCATAGACGCTCTCCTTCATTCAAGTGACGCGGCTGGTCAGAGTGCTTCGTCTTCCAGATATTTCTCCACTTCCAGAGCGGCCATACAGCCGGAGCCGGCGGCAGTGACGGCTTGGCGGTAGCGGCGATCCTGCACGTCGCCGCACGCGAACACGCCCGGCACTCGCGTGAAGACGTTTTTCTGTGTAACTAGGTAGCCATCCGCATCGGTTTCGAGCTGGCCTTCGAAGATCTTGGCGTTCGGGATGTGGCCGATGCCAAGAAACATTGCGCTCGTAGGCAATTCCCAGCTTTCGCCGCTCTTCAGATTGCGCAGACGCAGGGCGGTGACTTCCTTCTTGCTGACCTCGAGAACGTCGTCCACCACGGTATCAGTGAGAAACGCGATCTTCGAATTAGCACGTGCGCGATCGAGCATGATTTTAGAAGCGCGAAACTGCTCGCGGCGATGGATGAGTGTCACCTTGCTCGCGAAGCGCGTCAAAAATGTCGCTTCTTCCATGGCCGAGTCGCCTCCGCCGATCACCGCGATTTCCTTTCCCGAGAAAAAGAAGCCATCGCAAGTAGCGCAGGAAGAAACCCCGTGGCCGATCAGCGCCTGTTCGTTCGGCAGGCCGAGCCAGCGCGCGGAGGCTCCGCTGGCGATGATGAGCGTGCGGGTCTGAATGGTCTCTTTGCCGACGCTTAGCTCGAACGGATGCTTGCTTAAATCGGCTTTAACCACGTGGCCCATGCGATAGTCGGCGCCGAAGCGCGCGGCCTGCTTGCGCATGTTCTCGATCAGTTCCGGTCCCTGGATGCCCTCGGGAAAACCAGGAAAGTTTTCCACCAACGTGGTCAGCGATAACTGTCCGCCCGGTTCATGGCCTTCGATCACGAGCGGCTTGAGGTTGGCGCGGGCGGTGTAGAGGGCGGCGGTGTGACCGGCGCATCCGGAGCCCATGATCACGACATTGCGTATGTCCATAGTGGTAAGGAGCAGGGTTAGTAAATAGATTCTGAAAAATTGATTTCGCTTCAGACCGCAATCCGCGGGACGAAACTACGGGTTCTTTTTGCTGCCGGCGCCCGCCTTAGTCGAGGTTCCCACGCCCAGGCGAGCCAGTTCCTGAGGCACCATTTTGCGCGCGCCCAGAGCGTCGCGATATCGCTCCATAATCGAAGAGGCGGCGTGGAAGATCGGTTCGTACACGCTCTGATCCGTCGCCGGATTTCCTTCTCCTCCCGAGCACCGCGCCAGCACCACCGACGACTTTCCAAAGCGCTCCAGTTTGACGCGCGAAACCGGCGTACTGGTAGACAACATCGCGGTCGCGGAAGCAACCGCGGACGCACTGTCCTCGATCGAAACTTGCATCAGATCTTTGGGCTCGCGCACGCGTAGCACGAGCGTCTCCACCATATCCTTCGAATCCACGCTGAACGAGTATTGGACATTGCTGAACAGCGTAGCGTCGGGGAACTCGCGCCGAACCCGGACCCAGTCGGCCGCCGAGACCGCGCCCGGCGGTAAGGGTTGCATGCCGGGGATCGGAGTGCTCGGGTCGAGTGTGGAACGTCCGCGCGCCACCTCGAAGTCCGTGCTGAATACCGGCTTGCCCGGTACCTTGGCCAGCGCCGACGATAATTCCTTCTGCTCGTCGGCCGACGGCGCGCACACATTGAGGACGTTCACTTTTACCGGAGGCTGCTGGGCAGAAGCCAACGCACCCATAGCCATGGCCGTCGTCATGATCAGAATTTTGTGAGGGAACACGGCGAAATTGTATCAGGCTCAGCCAGCTTGCATGCGGCCTGCATTTCGCCCGGCCAGCGCCTGAAGGCGCGCTCTTAGCACAGCGCTTACGGCAAAGCTGAAGGCATGCCCTGATACGAATCTCACTTGGACCACGGCCGACTAGTCAATTGCCCCGGAATCGGCCTCGATGGCGCCATGCCGGCGCAGCAACTGCGGCAGATTCTGCGAAAACGCCGAGCGCGGCAGCACCATGTCACAGCCCACTTCGTGCGCTTTCTGCTTCAAGTCGCCTTGCACATGCGAGAGAAACCCGATGATCGACGTCCCCTTTTTCAGCTTGCTTTTCAGTTTCGGGATCAGCGTCAAAGGCTTCGCATTGGCATTGTTCAAGTCGAAGATGATCAGGGAAGGCTTTTCTTCGCCGTTGCTCTTCATCCGTTCGCTGAGTTCCTTTTCGTTCTTCACGAACTCCACCTTTACGTTCATCTTGCGGCCCGTTTCCTGAATCTTGCTCAGGAAGAACAGGTCTTCGACAAACGCGAAAACGCGCGAAGCGGCATCCTCTCGTGGAGCGGGCAGCGGCTCAGGATCGACCACGGCGTAGGACGCGGAAAAACCGGGCCGGCGCGGTCCGCGGTTGCCGTTGCCAGTATCCATGCCCATATTGGCGCGGTAGCTGTGATCCATGGGAGCGGTAAAAATGCCCTGATGCTCCTGGCGGTCGCGGCCCATCGGGCCACCCGCGCCTCGTCTCGGCGGACGCCGTCCACGGCGCCGTTTGTGTTTTCCTCCTCCTGCGGAGGAATGTCCGGGTCCTGCATTCATATTTTTCTCTTTTTAATCCCCGGCCTGGATCACAGGCCTGATTGTTTCGTCTTCCCTTGCGGTCGGCACGTTAAGGTGTTGCGCAACACGTGGCTCACTGCACACCGGCTAACGGCAGACCAAACCCCACATCGGCTGGATGCTATTCGAGAACGATATTCAAACTGTCGTTGTTCAAACTATCTAGGCGCCTGGAGTTTTACTTGGCGCGAACGGCCAGCCTGGAAGCATAGCCATTGGGAACACCTTGATGTTACTCATGAAACCGCCGACTGCGCAAGGGGGAAGTGCCCTTAAGTTTTCCACATCTGGCATTACCAAAGTGGACTATTGACATCTCTCATTTGTGCGAAGGGGTTGCATTCCTTCATGTCGCCGGTGCGGAAGCCCTTTTGAAACCAGTCCATGCATGGCATCACTATATTTCCGGAAGATGACAGCCGCGCAGTTTCGCCTGAAGTTCCGCCACGGCTAGGCCGATATAGAAGGGGTGAAACCCGCTCCCGCCAGAGAGAAAGCCTCTGCATCGCACTCGCTTGCGTTGCCCGGGCAGCGTTTCGTAGCCCGCCAGCCAATTTTTGATCGCGCGCAGAATGTGTTTGGGTACGAAATTCTTTTCCGAAACGGTGTTGAAGACTACTTCGACGCCGATCCGGAACTGGCGGCCCGCTCCACCCTGGATAGCTCCCTGCTTTTCGGTATCAACATGCTTTGTGATAACCGCCGCGCCTTCGTGAATTGCACCCGTGAGGTCCTGTTCAAAGATCTGATTACGTTGCTCCCCCCCCACCAGACCGTGGCCGAGATTCTGGAGACGGTTGAGCCCGAAGACCGCGTCATCGCTGCCTGCAAGCGGCTGAAATCGTTTGGCTACCTCATCGCCCTCGACGACTTCGCACCCAACGATCCGCGTCTACCGCTTTGCGAGTTTGCCGACATCATCAAAGTCGACGTCCGGGCAACCCGGCCGGAGGAACGGGCTGGCATGATGCGCCGGTTTGGGTCTCCGAAATGCAAGATGCTGGCTGAAAAACTCGAAACGCCCCACGAGTTTCATCAGGCCCGTGACATGGGATTCGTTTATTTCCAGGGATACTTTTTCTGCCGCCCCGAAGTCGTCATCGGCCACGAAGTTCCTAGCAGCCGCTTGCACTATATACGGCTGCTCGAAATGGTCTCCCGAACGGAAATCGACATGCGCGAACTCGAGAAGATGCTCAAACAGGAAGCCTCGCTTTCTTACCGCTTGCTCCGGTATCTGAATTCCCCGCTCTTTGGATTTTCCCTCGAGATCAAGTCCATCCGCCATGCCATGGCCGTTCTGGGAGAACGGGAGATGCGCCGTTGGGTGCGGCTCGTCGTCACCGTCGGCGCGGCCGAGCAGAAGTGCAGCGAACTGGTGCTCATGGGATTGGCCCGCGCGCGTTTTTGCGAGCTGCTCTCCTATCGGCTGCAATCGAATGCTGATTTGTTCCTGTTGGGGCTGCTCTCCATCATGGACGCCATCCTTGAGGTCAGCATGGACGTGCTCCTTGAACAACTGCCCGTGGACCACGAAACCAAGACCACGCTGCTCGGCCAGAAAAGTGGCCTCCGCCCCCTGTACCAGCTCATGCTGGCCCAGGAAGCGGGTGAGTGGTGCCAATCGAGCGAACTCGCCAAACAACTGAAACTATCCGATGAAGAAGTCGCCTCAACCTGGTGGCAGGCGCTGCAGTGGGCACAAGAAGCAACCAGCGCCAGCGTCTGAGAAAGGGCAGGTTTCAAGGGTTTCAACGTTTTCAGTGTTGCCCGGAGCGGTAGCGGTCAAGCCTTCCAAGTGGCGAAGCGAAATCGTCCCGCCAAAACGAGCGCTATGAAACCTTGAAACCTGTTCTCTACGGTACTTCGATCAACTCCATCTTGCCGTCCCGTGTCCGGTGCAACACCATCAACGTGCCCTTGGGATCGCGGAATACGAAAACGTCGCGGTCGCGGAAGTGCGCCTCTTTGATCGCCTCTTCCAATGTCATCGGACGAAGCGCAACCGAGTCCTTGGCATGCACCAGATGCACTTCGGTGGTCCGCGCTACCGATGGGAATTTATGAACGAGAACGGAAACAGTGGCATTCTCCACCAGTCCAAGCGGCGCCTCAATATTGTCCTCTAACGACTGGCCGTCGAACTTCTTTACCGCTTTGCGCTTCTTGCTCAGCCACTTCGTCTTATGTTTGAGCGCCTGCTTCTGCAGGTGGTCGAGAGCTTCATTGACGGCCGACATCATGTCGGTGGTCTGGGCCAGCCCTACAATGGGACCGTTGGGCGGGTTGATCGTGATTTCGGCTTTGTGCTGGCGTTTTTCGACGGCCAGAATCACCTTGCTCTCGAATCGGTCACCTAGAATCTTGCGGATCTTGTTGAGGCCGGTTTCAACTTCCTTGCGGATGGTAGGAGTAATTTCGTATTTCCTCGCGGTATATTCCACGTTCATCTAGCAGCCTCCTGAAAAGAAACAAGAAACCTGTTACTTTTTCACCCTCCTCTGATGCGTACTCGGAATCTTCATATCTTCCCGATATTTCGCGACCGTTCGGCGAGTGACCTGGATGCCCTGCGATTGCAGAATGCGGGTGATCTGTTCGTCGGTCAACGGCCGGCTGGAATCTTCTTCTTCGATCAGCTTTTTGACGCGCCGTTTCAAAATCAGGAGGGAAGTGGCGCCGCCCTCGGGCCCCTGCACGCTCTCGGAGAAGAAATACCGCAATTCGAACACACCCTGCTGCGTGTGGACGTACTTATTGGCGACCGCGCGGCTGACGGTGGAAGGATGCACGCCGATCTCTTCAGCCACTTCTTTAATCATCATCGGCTTCAGGAAATCGATTCCCCGTTCCAGAAAATCCTGCTGGCGCGCCACGATCGAGTAGCAGACCTTGGTGATCGTCTGCTTGCGTTGTTCGATGTTCTTGATGAGCTGGATGGCCGACTTGTAGCGATCCTTAACGTAGTTACGCGTCTCGCGGTCGTTGCCGTCGCGGGTCAACAGGCGCTTGTAGGCGGGATTCAAGCGCAACTGCGGCATGTCTTCGTCATTCATGACCACCAGCCACTCGTCGCCATGTTTCACGAAAGCGACATCGGGCTCAATCAGCCGGGCCGGAACCTTGTTGTAGCGCAAGCCTGGCCGGGGATCGAGCGTACGGACATGCTCGAGCGCCGCCTGCACTGCTTCGACTGGACGCCCGATCGCACGCGCAATTTCCTTGAACTGCTTCAGCGTCACCGCTTTCAAATGCTGATCGACGACGGCAATCGCGTCTCTCACCACTTGATCGGTCAGGGCATTGCCGTTGCTGTGCAAATGCAGCTGCCCGAGATGGTAGCGCAACTGATTGAGCAGGCATTCGCGCAGGTCGCGACAGGCGATACCCGGCGGATCGAACTGGCGCACAACTTCCAGCGCTTCGTGGAGATCGGCGACCGTGAAGTCTGCGGACGCAATCCGGGCTGGCGCCATCGCTGCTCCCGGGGCGTCGGTCCCGTGGCTCGCGGCGCTGGGCAGCGGAACCTCGGTTGCCTGAACCTCGGCGGCTATCTCTGGGTGAACGTCCGGCGCAACATCCGGCGCAACGAAAGACTCAGATTCAACGCCTTCCGCCGTCAACTCCGAAAGGCCGGCGTCTGCGGCGGCGAGGTCCTCCGGCAGGAGGTCAGAAGTCCCCAGGTGAGAAGTTCCGAGGCTAGAAGTTTCGGGCTGGGCTTCGGCGACAGCAATCCCGAGCGCCTCCGCTTCACCAACGATCTTGGTCGCCACTTCCACATCTGCCTCTAGCGCCGCGACCGGAGCGATTCCCAGCAGTTCTTCGTCAGTGGCAATCAGGTATCCTTCTTCGTTTAGATTCCCAATGATCAGCTCAGCAGCCTCGTGCACAGGCGGTCGGACAGAAATCGAGCCCAGTTGCCATAGCAGGTAGTCACTCAAGTTCCCGGGCTTCGACAGGAAGTTCTCGAACGAAGGCTTCTCGATCTCTTCCATTTCCCCCGAGCTGCGATAGCCGGGATCCAGATAATCCTGGAAGAACGAGCCAAAATCGATCTCCTCGAAAGGATCCTTCTTCTCATCCGCGATGGGCGGACTCTCTTCCGTGGTCGCCTTGGCGGCCAGCCGATCGCGTTCTTCCTCCTGGCGTCCAACGTCATCGAGCAGCGGGATGGCATCTTCCAGCTCTTCCAGCACAGGATTCTCGACCATCTCGGCATTGATCATGTCCTTGAGCTCGAGCTTGTTGAGCGCGAGCACCGAGACCATTTGCACAAGACCCGGCGTCAGAATCTGCCGCTGGGACAACTTGACGTTCAGTTTGTGCTGAAGAAGCACCATTTCTCCCTAGAATCTATTATTCCCCACCCACACCCGGCTGCGCCGTGACGCCCGGTTCATCGGCGTGTGGAAAATTTAGCTTCTCATGCACCGAGGTAGATCGTGTGGACACGAAAGGTCACTGTGCCCACGCCTTGGTAACTGATGCACTTCTCAACTTCTCGGTCTCAGTCAACCCCGCTCTCCTTAGAACTCAGAACTGGGAACTGAGAACTGCTTCTTCACACCAACGAGAAGCTTTCCCCTAAATAAACTCGCCGTACCTCCGGATCACTCCCCAACTCCTCCGGCGTACCGGAGCGGAAGATTCGGCCCTCGTTAATGATGTATGCCCGATCCGTCACCGACAACGTCTCGCGGACGTTGTGGTCCGTGATCAGGATCCCGATCCCGCTGGCTCGCAGATCGGAAATGATTTTCTGCAAATCCAAAACGGCGATCGGGTCGATTCCCGAAAAGGGCTCATCCAGCAAAATGAAGGTCGGGTTGATGCAGAGCGACCGCGCGATTTCCACCCGCCGCCGCTCCCCGCCCGACAACGCATACCCGCGATTCTGCCGGATATGCTCCAGTCCGAGCTGGTCAATCAGCTTCTCCGCCTTTTCCCGGCGTTCATGCCAGGAAATCGGCTGGACTTCCAGCACGGCCAGGATGTTTTCCTCGACCGTCAGTTTCCGAAACACCGAAGCTTCCTGAGGGAGATAGCTGATGCCATACTGGCGCGCCCGTAAGTACATGGGAACGCTAGTGATATCTTCGTCGTCGTACAGCACCCTGCCTGTGTCGGGAGGAACCAAACCTACGATTGCATAGAAGGAAGTGGTTTTTCCGGCGCCATTCGGTCCCAGAAGGCCCACTACCTCGCCCTGCAGAACCTGCAGGCTAACTCCGTTGACTACGCGTCGGCCACGATAAGATTTCCCAATTTCGTCGGTAGCCAGCGTATGCATTTATCGTGCCACTTGCGTCCTAGTGACGGTCGGAGATGTTTCTCTACCTTCTACGAGCACCCTATCATCGTGCCTGTAGAAAGTCAACGAATCGCCCGTAATTTTGCCCCGTTCGGCATCAAAAATGCTAGGAGGTCCACCGGTCAGGACGAACTTGTCCTCGGCTGCCGTGTATACCAGCTTGTCACCGGTGGCATGACGCGTCGGCTGCGTGATCACAACCCTGTCTTCGGCCACGATCCGCTCCACTTGCCCAGGCATTCCCGGGCCCGCCCCTGCTTGCGACTGCTGCCTCCGCGGTAGGAGAAATACCGTCATCTTCTGTCCCGTCAGCGTAGCGTCGGCCCCCTTCGCGGTCACCCCGCCATCCAGGAAAATTCTCCGCTCCGCATCGGCGTAGTTCAGACGCGCGGATGTGATGTTGACCGGGTTCACTTTCCCGCTTTTGTCTTCTTGCACCAGCACGGTCGAAACCGGTTGAGCCAAGGTCGCCTGCGCCACCAGCGATCTATGGTCGCGATCAAATTGCAGGCTGGGAGCCTCCACTACGTTCGCGTTTTGCCACAAGCGAGCATCGCCCGTGTACACCGCAATCGCCGGTGAACGATGTGCCGTCATGCTGCGGCTGCTCACGTGGATCGGGTCGGCGGAAGCGAGCATACCGCCGTCCGGTTGCGCCTTCAGATCGGAGTACGTGCTCTTGACGTTGCCCTCGGCAACGGCGTCGCCGGTCGTCCGGTTCATACGAATCGTCTGGGCCGTCGTCGTCATGCCGTTGTCCACCACCCGAGGCGATCCGCTCAGCACCAGCAGTTGATCGGCAGCCGTGTACTCTCCTCGTTGCGCCCAAGCCTTTTGTGTGCCATCGACGTAGGCAACACCACCTGACTGCGTGATCGACGCGACGCCGCCCTCTGGCCGGAAAACGACATCAAGCATCTTGCTGGTCGATACTCGATCGGGCCGTCCCGGCGCGCTGCTCAGCTTGCTACTGACAATCTTCGCGTCCGGCTCTCCATGCAGCGTGGCCAGGCGATTCTTCTCCGTGAATTTCGCAGTGAACTTGGCGGCCGTAACCACCGTCTTCTGATTCGCGCCCGGCTGCGTGATCATGATCTGCGGCGGTCCGCTCGTCTCGGCACGCTCCAGCAGACGGCCACCTTTCACGATGAAGTCCATCACCGGGGCGGTCATCTCGATATCTTGCGCGTCTTTCGCCGGCGGCGGCGACAGTGCCGGCGACATCACCACCGCTCCAGTCCCGCTTTGGCTCTTCCTTTGTGAGAGCCGCACGCCGTCTTCGGCATGGACGGTCTCCAGCATCTGCTGCCCGGCAAAGTGCAGCGTCACCCGTCCGGCGGCAGCCTCGGCGGGTTGCGAGCCCGGCGTCTGCGCTCCTGTAGAGACGCGGCTTGCCGCGTCTCCGGTCGCGAGTTGCACGTTGCCGCTGAGAATGGCCGAGGTGAGTTGATTTCGGGTTCCGGTCAAGAATAGCTCGGCGCGATCGGAACGCGCCTGCGCTTCCGAGTTGGACGACGCGCGGCCATGAAACTCGCTCTCCACATCGCCCTCGGCAAGAATGCGGTTCACCGTGTTGTCCTCCCGCAGGAAGAACGTCGCGCGGTCGGACTGTAGTCGCTGCCGCTCTCGGGTCAGGCGCATACCGGTGAGCACGACCTGCCGCGGTTGCTTCGAAATCAGGCCGTGATCTGCATTCAGCCCGACCGGCCGCGGCCTGCTGACGTTCAGCGCGACCGCCGACAGCAAGTTCATCGTGCCCGTCTTGGCCACATATTCAATGCCCACCACCGAACCGGATGCCTGCGGCGTCTCAAACACCACCTTCCCGGTGGCGGAAGCGTTCCCCGTATTCTTGTTGAAGACCAGCCCGTTGGTTTCAAGATGAATCGGGTCTCTCGTTTGCTCGGGAGGCGTCTGGTCGGAATGCCGCATGCCCTCGGGATTCGCTTCCAGGTCAATCAGCACCGTGCCCTTCGCGCTCACGTTGCCCGACGCGGGATCGTATTCGAAGTCATCCCCGGTAATCTGGTCGAAGCGGCTGGCATCCTTGCCGTAGATGACGATCTTGACGTTGTGCAACTCCGCCCGTCCGCCCCCTTTGAACTGAACCGCCTTGGAGGCGCTCACTGTAAACAGAGTGCGGCCTTCTACGGACTTGGAGATCGAAAAGCCCTCGGCAGTCTGCTGAATGTCCAAGCCGATTTTCGCGGGAATGTCGTGGACAGCCTTGCGCAGGCTCCAACGGGCGTAGAAATACATCCCCGCGACGGTTGCAACCATCAAAATCGCGATCAAGGCAAACCAGCGGCGCAGCCGTGAAACCGGAGAGACCATCACAAGGCTAGTGTAACTCGTATGATCGAGAACCAAGCCCCGGATGGGGCGAGCCAGCTTAGCCCCGCGCTTCAGCGCGGGGTAGGATGGAAAAAACGAGCGAAGTCCCGGAGGGACGACCCAGTTCTCTCGCACACTCTACATCCGCCGTACCAGCGTCCCGGCCAGCAGATCGTGCAGTCCCTGCTTGCGTTCCGTAAACCCGACCATGATGTAGCCGATGCCCAGAATCATCCCGGAAAGCCACTTCGCAAAATGCCTTCCCGTCGCACGTTCGAAGGAGATTCGGTTGCCATTGAGATCGGTAACTTTCATCCCAAAGATCATCTTGCCCAGCGTCGCCTGGTACGACGAGCTTTCCATGAGAGCCTCGTACAGCCAGGATCCGAAAATCAACAAAATGAAGGTAACTCCGCCGCCCAAAAGATGAAGTCCAACGTGGGGGATGCCACTCATCATTCCTGCCAGCCGGAGACCGCCGAAAATCATGCCTACGGGAGCCACCACAACCCGCAGGATAATGGCGTCAATAATAGCCGCAACTACCCGAATCCAAAATCCTCCGTAGCCAACCGCCACCGGCGCAACCGCCTGATATGAAGTCGCTGAGGCTGCATAGGACGGTGCTACGTAGGGCGATGCTGCGGAGGGCGATCCCAGCGGTGTCGGGACAGCGCCGGGCGCGGGACCCGTGGGCGCTCCACAGCGATTACAAAACTGAGCGCCAGCGGCATTCTGCGCGCCGCACTTGTTGCAGAAGAAAGTTCCGTTCATGACCCGGCACTATAAAGGTCGATTGGCTTCTTGTCAAAAAAAGCAAGACGGCAGAAGCATACTGCGGAAGCAAAGTGCAATCACCGAGCGCGTACTACGTCGCGCAAAGTCAGCTCCAACCCGCCGAATTCAGGATGGTCGTTCATGCCGAGCGAGTAAGCGATGTCCAGGCGGTCCCCGGCCAGCAACTGCAACCGGTCGCAGGATTCCCTCAGCCCCCAGCCCATCGCTTTGAATGCCATGTTGTCGCGCCACGATGTCGACGTGCCGCCACTCTGCGGAGCATCCGCTGTCAGGGTCGCTTCGACGCGCCTCTTCGGAATCGCCGCCGCGTCGGGATGGCAGCGCGGAGTGAAGTTTTGCACTGCTGCAGTAGCCGTGCCATTGACGGCTGGCGCCACCCGCAGCCGAACATGTTTGTCTTTCACCGCCTGCGGAGGCGCCATCAGCCGCACCGCCCGAGCCGTGAAAATCGGCTCCCGGTTCTCCATCCCAAAAGGTTCCAGCAAAAGCAGCGCCTGGTGAAGTTCGGGCGTGACTTCTCCAAGCGGCAGATCTCGATCGAACTCAAGCTGCGGTTCGAAATCGGCGGGAGTCAGTCGGGCGCGTGTGTAGCGATCCAGATGCTCGCGCAGCTTCTCCACGTTGGTGCTGGGCAGCGCAAAGCCAACCGCGTGCGCGTGTCCACCGTAGCGCGAAAACAGCTCGTGGCACGATTCGATCGCATGCAGCAGATGGAACCTCGGGATTGATCGTCCCGAGCCGTGCGCTTCCTCACCCTCACGCGAGACGACCAGCGTTGGCCGCCCGTGGCGTTCCACCACCCGTGACGCCGTGATGCCAATCACGCCGCGATGCCAGCCTTCGCCATCCACCACCACGCAATACGCTTCGCGCAGCGCGGGATCTTCCTCAAGCCGGCGCTCGATGTTATCCATGATGCGCCGTTCTTCTTCCTGGCGCTCAGCGTTCAGTTGGTCAAGCCGGCCGGCAATCTTGCGTGCGCGCTCCATGTCTTTCTCGTTGAAAAGTTCCACTACGTCGCGGGCCACGTCCATGCGTCCGGCAGCGTTGAGGCGAGGCGCGATGCGGAAGGCGACTTCGGTAGCCGTCAGCGCCCGCCCGTCGCCGAGCTTCGCAACTTCGAGCAGCGCCTTCAGCCCGACGTTCACCGGTGAACGCAGCCCCTGCAATCCAAGCTTCGCGAACACGCGATTCTCACCCAACAATGGGACGGCATCGGCGATGGTCGCGATGGCCACCACTTTCATGAACGACATCAGCAGGCGCGACTGATCTTTCGCATCCAGCCGCCGCTGCATCAATCCCTGGGCCAACTTGAACGCCACGCCCGCGCCGCACAGAAACTTGCAGGGATAATCGCATCCCTCCTGGTTGGGATTGACCACGGCAAGCGCCTGCGGAACGCCGCCCGGCCCCGGCAGGTGATGGTCGGTGACGATCAGGTCCACTCCGGTGCGCCGCGCCGTTTCGGCGGCGTCGAACGCGCGGATGCCGGTGTCCACGCTGATGATCAGCCGCACGCCATCGGCCGCGGCCCGCTCGATCACCTCGTCCCGCATGCCGTAGCCTTCGCGGATGCGGTGCGGCACGTGAAAGTCAGCCGCTCCGCCGCAAAGCTCGATGGCCGTCTTGAGAATGACGATCGCCGTTGTGCCGTCCACATCGTAGTCGCCGTAAATAAGAACTTTCTCTTTGCGCTCTAACGCCCCTTCCAGCCGATCAAGCGCGGATTTCATCCCGCTCATTAGCAGCGGGTCGTGGAGGTCGCCAAGCGCAGGCGAAAGAAAACGCGCAGCCGCCTCCGGCTTATCGATCCCACGCCCCACGAGCAGATCCGCAAGCACGGGCAAAGCAGAAGGAGAGATCTTCAAATTGGAATCACGCAGCGCAGCTTCGAGGACCCTGGCTTCGGGAAAATTCAACGGATTGGAAATCCATCGCATGCGCCGCTGTCGGGAAGGAACCAGATTACCAGCTTGCGGAGATGTACCTCATATTTGTCATCCGTCGTTGTCGACGCACTTCGCTCTCGGCATTCCCCTCGCCCCATCGCCAGAAGTGGGCACACCAGGGTGTGTCAAGAAACACCCTGACATTGCCGATGGAAAAAATGCGAGGAAAAACCTGAAGTCCTCGCCCGGAGGGTGCCGCAAAGACTCGTGGCACGGGACCTCCAGATTGCGGGAATGCGATGACTCTGGCAACGGGCACATCCAAAGCGGCGGAGCCGATGGAACTACTGTGGGATCCAGACAGTATTCCACCCTTCCCGGCAATCGCGCTGAAGGCGCTGAACCTGATGTCGGGCACGGACACGTCCTTGCTTGAACTCTGCAATCTGATCCGCTCCGATCTCGCATTCTCGACTGCGATCCTCAGGATCGCCAATTCTCCGCTGGTTGCCTTTCCCAAGAACGTCACTAGCGTGCTCCAGGCAGCGATGCTGCTCGGCTTCCAGCGCCTGAGGAGCGTGGTCATCACGGTTGGTCTGAAGGCGTATCTCAAAGACTTGCGCACACCGCTAATGCAGTCGTGCTGGCGTCACAGCGTCGCCTGCGCGATCATCGCCGAGCGGAGCGCAAAGTGGAGATTCTTGGACAAGGATTTCGCCTACACGGCAGGCATTCTGCATGACATCGGCAGGGTCGCTCTGGCCACGGTCATGCCCGGGGCATACGCTCGCCTCATCGAGCGCGGGGCCGACCGACCCCAGGATCTCCTCCAGAGCGAACGTGAGTTCTGCGGAATCGATCACTGCCAGGCAGGACGCTTGCTGGTCACAGTCTGGAATCTTCCCGAGGCTTTCCTCGCGATCACTGCGTGCCATCACGACCTGGGGGTACACCTGCCGGTCGCAGCTTCATTGATCCCGCCCAGCTGTGCGCTGGCGGATTCACTCGGGTTCGCGGTAATCCGCTGCCGATCCCCACGCAGCTGTCCCGAGATTCTCGCCGAGTTTCCCGAGCCAGCGCGAAACCGCTTCCCCGCCGATGCCGAAGAACTCGCCTCCGAGATCGCAAACGAGATCAAGGTGATTGAGTCGGCGTAGGGGGAAGCTACTCCCGCGCTACCTTTGAGAGATCCCCAACTCACTGACACCCACAGGACTCCTACCGCTCCTCGTCCTGGTCCGGCTCATCGATCATGAATCCGCCGCCATCATCCGCCAGCTCGCGCAGGTGTTGATAATGCTCATACCATTCGGTGCCGGCCTCATAGACGAAGACGCATCCCTGGTACGCCCATCCGAGTTGCACGAAACCGGTCTTGCCGACATAGGTCTTCAGCCAGCGGCTTTCTTCCATATCTTCTTCGCTTCTGTAATCGCTGTCGGCGAGCTGCTGGGACAAGCGCTCCAACTCTTCGCGGTCGAGCGCCCAGGAATGCATGGTGAGGAAGGGCGCGCCCGTGGACTTGGCCAGTTCCACGAAATCCTTCCAGCTATCTGGATTCTGTGCCGAGTCCCACAGCACGCTGGGAACCTCTTCGCACTCGACATAGCCAAAGAAACGGCGCATGCCCAGACCTTCAATGAAGGCCGTCATATCGTCTTTCATGCCCGTCAGGTCGTCTGGATGTGGAGACATGGAGTTCCATCATTGTACGGCTTGGCCCGAGTCACTGCCACTGCCCGGCGCTTTTCTTCTTCTGCAAAGCGTTCTGCAAGGCAAAGCGCCGCCCGTTCGCGGCTGGCGTTGTGTTAAACTTTCTGCTTACAAAAAAGCGCTTTTATCATGCTCTTTTCCAAAGAATATGTGGGCTATCTAGCCCGCGAAGTTTCCAAAAAACTGGTGGCGAGCGGCCTCATCGAGACCAAGGCGATGCCTGCTCTTAACGAGAAGGTGCACGCCGCTCTGCTCGAAGAACTGGCGCTTGAGGATCGCATTAACGACGAGGTGCGCGTCATCCTCGAGGCTTATTCCGACGAAATGCAGAAGAGCGGCGCCAATTACCAGGAAATGTTCCGTAAGGTGAAGACTGAGTTGGTGAAAAAATACAAGGCTGTTCTCTGAGGACGCCCCTGCCGTGCGATTGAGCCGCGACAAAGTCAACAAACTCGCCCACGCTGTCACCGATGCCGTAGCCGACATGGATGAGGTCGAGTTCATCGAGGACCGCAACACCATCCGCCTCGAAGTCCGCAAGATTCTCGAAGAGCTCCTCATGCAGGAAGCCCGCATCGACCAGGCCGCTCGCCAGAAAATCGAAAGCCAGCGCCGCACCATCATCGAGGGCTCCGAGGAATGGTCGATCCTCTACCGCAAGTATTACAACGATGAAGTGAAGAAGTTGGGAGTGTAGTTACCGACTACTGGGTACCGGGTTCATCCGCAGCACATCATCCTGATCCGCATCCTTGCCCTTGATCCCAACCGCATCCAGCTGACGCGCCACCGGCTGCACTACTTGTAGAATCCGCGCGAGCGTTTGCCCTACGGCTTCCTTATCGCTGTTATCCGGACCGCGGCGCTCAATCACGCTCTGGTAGAAAGTCTTCGGCCGCGGATAGACCACGATCTTGACGTCGTCGCTTTCGGGAACTCCGGCCGCTTTCTTCGCCAGTTTTAGCGCCGTATCGTAGCCGCCGAGCTCATCTACCAAACCAAGGTTCTTCGCATCCTGGCCCGACCAGATCCGCCCCTTCGCGATCTCCAGCACTTTTTCCTTCGGCAGCTTGCGCCCATCGGCAACCTTACCGGTGAAATCCACATACACGCGGTCCAGCCAAGCCTCGAATCGCCCCCATTCGGCGGGCGTGTAATCGTGCGTTCCGGTGAACATGGTGGCGTTGTCGCCCTGGTGCACTTCGTCCCACGAAAGTCCGACTTTGTCCCACAACCCGCTGGTCAGCATCTTTCCGCCCAGCACGCCGATCGATGCCGTGATTGTTCCCGGCTCGGCAACGATTTTGTCGGCCGCCATCGCCACAAAGTATCCGCCCGACCCCGCCAGATTTCCCATCGAAACAATCACCGGTTTGCCCGCTTGGCGCGCCCGCACCACTTCCCGCCAGATGGTATCGGAGGCGACATACGATCCGCCCGGACTGTCCACGCGGAACAGGATCGCCTTTACGTCCTTGTCTTCCGCCGCCGCTCGAATCGCGCCCGCCACCGTATCTGAGCCCATATTCTGGCTGCCTTGCACGGGATCGTAATCACTCTTGCCACGGGTCACGTCGCCGACGCCGAACACCAGTGCCACCGTCTTCCCGCGATCGTGCGGACGCCCGGCGCGGCCCAAATATTTATCCAGGTAGAGAAGCTCCGCTCCGTCGCCTGCCTGACCTTTTACTTTGCCATAGACCTCATCGCGATAAGCAACTGCGTCCACCAGTTTCGCGTCGACTGCTTCTTTGCCCAGATAAGGCCCTGCGTCCACCAGCGACTGAAACTTCTCCGGTGCGATCTGCCGCGCCTGGCAGATGCCGTCCTTCATCTGGTTGAACCATGAAGTCATGATCGCGGTCATCGCTTCTTTGTGTGGCCCTGTGTATTTGGTCTCGGTATAGAAGTTGAGCGCGTTCTTATACTCGTAGCGGTGATCGCCGTGAAGAGTCAGGCCCAACTTGGAGAGCGTGCCCTTGATGAAAGGCGACTCCATGATGATGCCGGTGAGGCCGACGTCGCCCGAGGGCTGCAGATAAATGCGGTCAAACGCCGTCGCCAAGTAGTAAGCGCCGTTGCCTGGCCCAAACTCGCCAAAGGTTTCCGAGTACGCGACCGCAAACTTCTTGTGCGCACGAAATCTTTGGACGGCATCGCGAATTTCCTGGGTCTGCGCCATACCCATCCGAGCCGCGCCGATCCTGGCAATCATGCCGACGACGCGATCGTCACTCCCTCCCCGATCAATCGCGTCTACTACATCGCGCAGCGTCTGTTTTTCGGTCAACATCAATAATTGCGCCGACGGCGTGTCCGGCACATCCTCCATGAAAGCCTGCTCGAAATTGGCTTCGAGAATCGTCTTGGATGGAACTTTCCCCTTCGAGCCGATCACAGCCACCATCACGATGACCATTCCGATCAGCCAGAAAGCGCCTAGGATAGCGAGGAAACGCACGATTGCCTTGGACATGGTTTGCTCCTTTTGGTGAGAGAGAGCAGTCTATCCAAGTACAAGCCCTAGGCGCTATAGCGGCTATTCCTTCCCATTAACTCGGAATGTATTAACCAGTTCGTACGGGGTACCCCCCCCAACCCCCTGTCTATTGGAATCTTATAGTTAGGAGGAAAATCCAGCCAAATCTTTGGGTTTAAAGGACTTATATGTAAAATATTCCGGAATAAGGACTTAAGTTGTCAAGGAGCGCTGAAAATGGATTTGGGGCAGCTTCGCGGTCCGTCTTGGAAGACGGGCACACACATGACTGCCCCAATCTGGGAACATTGTCGCACCAGTGCGGGCTGAAGTCTGTGACGCATGGACCGGGCGTTGGTGATGAAAAAGGTCAAAGACCTGGCCCCAGCGAAGGCTTGTGCGCGCCACGCTCCAAGGTTTCAGCCGCTGTGCTCAACAAATATCCCTCGGCAAAAGAGCGGAACCTGATCTGGTAGACTGCGGACCTCATTCCAAGCTCAGAATGGGAAGCGGATCGACAGAATTGCGTTGTGATTCGTAGTATGAAACTGAGTCGTGGCAATCTGGTATCCACCGCCCACTGTAAAGCCGACTCTTCCCACCAGACGAAATCGTCCCATGACGAGCCCCGGTGTCACAAAATTCTGCTTCTGGCCATCATTTTTTCCGTCCTGAAAAAACGTTGAATTGAGCTCGACCTCGGGCCAGAATTTGCGAAACATGCGGTATTGAAAAGTGTTGTTCCAGGCGATGGTCCGTCCTAAAGTGCTCGTATCTGCGGTGGGAAGACCGACACCGAACGTGCCTTGCAGATCGAGGTTGCCGAAACCTTTACCGTAGGCGATGGTTGGCGTAATCACCGGATGTAAAGCACCATTTGAGAATTGTCCAGTGGGCAGGCTCCATCCCAGAAAGGCTGTCAGGATGTAGTTGCCACTTTCCTCGTTTGCGGAGAGCAACCGGTATTTGACGAGAAACGCAACATCGCCCCAGCCGTCCCTGACCTTGGAGTTGTTGTGGTCGATGTACGGGGGCACATTAAGAATGACTTCCACTTTGCCGAACGGAATCAATTCCAGGCCTTTTCCGCCGTCGTAGCTATCGGTCGTAATCCCTTTCGCATTTGGTTGCCAGAGCTGATCGTAGCGATACTCTTCTTCAAGACGAGGCGTGGTGGTTGCGAGCGGCGTGACCCAATGAGGTTGCTCGCCTTTGGTTTTATCCACCCGCGCAAACCAGTCAGGGAAATATCCATCCTGGGCAAAGGAAAAATTCGACAAGAGAAAGAGAACAACCAGCGACGAAAACAAGCCACGCCTGCGCATTCCGCCTCCGATTTAGGTGATTTACGCCGAAGAAACCAGAAGTGTATAGGAACTATGCTTATTATGTCAAATAGTATACAGTTTTATCTGTCCGTGATAGATTCCGGCCTTATACTTATGAGAGGAAACTCGGCGTGTTGACCGTGTCTTGTCTTGGCTGTAGGATTTTGCTCCGATGCCGAGCAAGCGCAAATCCGCAAAGAAAACGGGAGTGTTGTTGAAGCTCCGGGAAGCGGCTTTAGAGCTGGGAGTCAGCTTCCCCACGATCAAGCAGTGGATTTATAAGAAGAAGATTCGCAGCATCCAGACAGCCGGAGGGCACCATCGCATTCCTCAGACAGAGGTGGACCGGCTGCTTTTCAGGACGCGAGGCAAAACGGAAAACGAGCGGAAGCTGGTCATCCGGCGCGTCAGTGGGCGGAATCAGCTAGTGGGGCGAGTCGATTCTGTTCGGATTAGCGGTTTGATGGCGGAGATAAAGATTTCGATTGGCGGCCAGCAAATCACATCAATAATCACGGCAACTTCGGCGCGCGAAATGCAACTCAAGCCGGGGCAGACTGCGGCAGCCCTGATAAAGGCAACTGAGGTGATGATTCTTCGTGTGTGACATGAGAAATCGGAAAGTTCTTCTTGCTGTGCTCTTCGCTTTCACGTTGCAGGCTGGGCTCGCGTCGTGTCAGCAACTCACGGTTCGAGCAGAGAACGGAAAGCAAACTGCCTTGGCGCGGGCTGACATCGAGGCGCTGCCGCGCGTGAAGGTCACAACCAGTGCCTCCGGTGCATCTGCGACATTCGAGGGTGCCTCGCTAAAGGCTGTGCTGGAACGAGGGGGAGTCGGGTTTGGACAAACTATGAAGGGAAAGCGGCTGGCCTCCTGTTTGTTAGTGGAGGCTGCTGACGGATACCGTGTGGTAATTGCGCTGCCGGAGATAGACGAGGCATTCACCGATAAGCAGTTCGTTCTAGCTTTCTTGAAGGATGGGAAGCCGCTGGATGACAAGGAAGGGCCGTACCGCATCGTGATACCCGATGAGAAGAGAATGGACGATGGGTGATGCAAGTAACGGCATTAGAGATTGCGGACGTGAAGTGAGGCTGTTCAGTCTTTCTGAATCATCACCTTGGTAGCTTTGACGACAGCGGTGACGGTGTCGCCCTTCTTGAGTTTAAGCTCGTCGGCGCTACGCCGGGTGATGGCGCTCTCAATGACGTTGTCCCCGACCCGAACGACGACATGGGCCATGATGTCGCCAAGCTGAATTTCTTCGATTGTTCCACGCAGTTTGTTTCTGGCTGAGATTGGCATGATAAATGCCCAGGAGGTAACAGATGAGCGTCCAAAGGCTGTGCCTGACAACGGTTTTAGCTGTCACCTTCGTCTCTCATTTATGTCTAGCCCAAGAAATTACTGTGGCGGCAGCGGCGGACCTTCAATTTGCCATGCAAGATGTAGCCGCCCGATTCGAAAAGGAAACGGGGAAGACAGTAAAGCTCATCTACGGTTCGTCGGGCAACTTCTTCCAACAAATTCAGAACGGTGCACCCTTTGACATGTTCTTTTCGGCGAATCTCGACTTCCCGAAGAAACTGGAGGCCGCTGCATTAACTGAGCCAGGCAGCTACTACCAGTATGCAAGGGGCAAGATTGTGATCTGGGTCCCGAAGGAGTCAAAACTCGATTTAAGTTCCGGCATGAAGGTTCTCCTTGATCCTTCGATCAAGAAACTCGCTATCGCTAACCCACAACATGCACCGTACGGGCAGGCTGCCGTCGCGGCAATGCAGTACGAGAAAGTCTACGACAAAGTGAAAGACAAGATTGTGCTGGGCGAAAACATCTCACAGGCGGCATCGTTTGTTGTTTCTGGGTCGGCCGATGTGGGCATTGTGGCTCTGTCACTTGCTTTGTCTTCAAATATGAAGGACAGAGGACGTTACACCGAGGTGCCTACTGACGAATACCCACCTATAGAACAGGCATGCGTCATCCTCGGCTCGTCAAAACATAAGGAGACCGCGCGACAATTCCTATCGTTCTTCAAGAAACCTGTGATCGCCGATGTGTTAAAGAGCTATGGCTTCTACGTGCAACGTGGGTCAGTGAAGTGACATGCTGACTTGCGGGACACGACGCTAGGGCCTGGAGTGACTCAGGTGGGCGGGGGTTGTAATTGCGCCTTCTGCCGCTGAACTCACCAGCGCCGCGTACTTGGCGAATACCCCGGTTTTGTACCGTGGCGCCGGGGCCTTCCATTCCGCCAGGCGGCGCGCAATCTCGGCGTCGGAAATCTCCAGCTCCAGCTTCCGGACTTTGGTGTCGATGGTGATGCGGTCGCCCTCGCGAATCGCGGCAATCGGCCCACCTAGCGCCGCTTCTGGCGCAACATGGCCGACCATCAGACCGCGTGTTGCGCCGCTGAACCGTCCGTCCGTGATCAGCGCCACGCTCTCGCCTAAACCTTCGCCCACAATCGCCGCAGTCACGCTCAGCATTTCGCGCATACCGGGTCCGCCCTTTGGACCTTCATAGCGGATCACCACCACATCGCCAGCCTTGATTTGCTTGCTGGTCACCGCCTGCATCGCCGCTTCTTCGGAATCGAACACGCGCGCCGGCCCGGTTTGCGACTGCCGTTCGTGGCCGCTCATCTTCACCACCCCTCCCCCTGGAGCGAGGTTCCCTTTCACGATCACTAGTCCCCCCGTGGCCTTCAGCGGCTTACTCAAGGGAGCAATCACCGTCTGTCCAGGAGTTTCTTTCGCTGCGTTCGCTTCTTCGGCAAATGTCTTCCCGGTCACCGTCATCGCCGAACCATCCGCACACCTGCCGTCAAGCAGCCTCTTGGCGATCACCGGAATGCCGCCCGCCGCATCCACATCCGCGGCCACGAACTTTCCCGCGGGCTTCAGATCCGCCAGCAGCGGCGTGCGCTCGCTGACCCGCTGAAAATCGTCGATCTCGAGCGGCAACCCCATCTCGCGCGAAATCGCCAACAGGTGGAGCACGGCGTTGGTCGAGCCGCCCGTCGTGGCCACGCCCGCGATCGCGTTCTCGAACGCCGCGTGGGTCAAAATATCGCTGGGACGAATCCCGCGCTTCAGAAGATTCATCACCACTTCGCCGCAGCGGAACGCGACTTCATCCTTGCGTGGATCCATCGCCGGAATTCCATTGAATCCCATGGGTGACAGCCCGATCAGTTCCATGACCGTGCTCATCGTGTTCGCCGTGTACTGCCCGCCGCACGCGCCCGCACCCGGACACGCTACGTTCTCCAGCGCCAGCAGATCCGCATCGCTCATCTTACCCGCCGCATTCGCACCGACGGCCTCGAACACATCCTGAATGGTTACGTCTTTACCGCGATACTTCCCCGCGGCAATCGTTCCGCCGTAAAGCACCAGACCGGGCAGATTCATCCGCGCCAGTGCCATGGCCGCCGCGGGGATCGTTTTGTCACAACCGACGATGCATACCGCCGCGTCGAAAAGCTGTCCGCGGCAGACCAGTTCGATGGAGTCGGCAATGACCTCGCGGCTCACGAGCGACGCTTTCATTCCCTCGGTGCCCATGGTCTCGCCGTCGGAAATGGCGATGGTGTTGAACTCCATCGGCGTGCCGCCCGCTGCCCGAATCCCCTCTTTCACCTTGGCCGAAAGCCGCCGCAGGTGGAAGTTGCACGGCATGGTCTCGATCCAGGTGTTGGCGACGGCAATCAGCGGCTTCGCGAGATCGTCGTCGGTGAAGCCGATGGCTTTGTACATAGCGCGGGCCGGAGCCTGGTCGCGCCCGTCCGTGATATTGCGACTGCGATGTTTGAGGTCCATGAGAGTGATGCAAACAGTGTAGCTGAGGCAACTTTCTTCTAGGCATTGACCACTTTCGGCGCCTCCGGCTTTGCCTCGGCCACTTTCTTCTTATCCGAGGGCAGCCACGACATCATCGCTCGCAACTGCTCACCTACTTTTTCAATCGGGTGCTGCTTCGCCGCCTCGCGCAACCTGGCAAAGTTCTCGCCGCCCTTCTTGTTCTCTTCAATCCATTCTTTTGCGAAGCTGCCGTTCTGGATCTTCTTCAGCACTCGCTTCATGGCCTTGCGCGTCGGATCTCCCACTACGATTTCGCCGCGAGTCAGGTCTCCATACTCCGCCGTATTCGAGATTGAGTAGCGCATCCGACTCAACCCGCCTTCGTAGATCAGGTCGACGATCAGTTTCATCTCGTGCACGCACTCGAAGTAGGCGATCTCAGGAGCGTAACCGGCTTCCACCAGCGTCTCGAAACCTTTCTGCATCAGCGAAGTCAAACCGCCGCAGAGCACAGCCTGTTCGCCGAACAGGTCGCTCTCGGTTTCTTCTTTGAAGGTGGTCTGCAAGACACCGGCGCGGGTTGAGCCGATGCCATGCGCATAGCTGAGCGCTAACTCATGCGCGCGGCCGCTCGCATCCTGATGGATGGCGAGCAACGAGGGCACGCCACCGCCTTGCGAATACACGCGCCGCAGCAAATGGCCGGGGCTCTTCGGCGCAATCATGACCACGTCCACATCCTTCGGAGGCTTGATGGTCTTGAAGTGAATCGAGAAGCCGTGCGAGAAGCCGAGAATCTTTCCTTTGTGCAGATGCGGCTTGATAGCGGATTGGTAAAAGTCGGCCTGGGTTTCGTCGGGCGTGAGGATCTGGAGCCAGTCGGCGCGCTTGGCGGCCTCGGCCGGAGCGAGCACGGTCATGCCATCCGCGCTCGCCTGCTGGGCCGAGCCACGCTCGGGATCGAGGCCGATAATCACGTCGTATCCGCTGTCACGCAGGTTCTGCGCCTGCGCGTGTCCCTGCGACCCGTAGCCGAAAACGGCGATGGTTTTGCCCTGCAGCGCGGAAGGATTGGCATCATTTTGATAAAAGACTGTGGCCACGGAAAACTCCTTATCTGTCGTTGGATGAAATGCTAAATCATGTTTGAAGGCAGTAAAACCGACCGATCGGTCGGTTTAAAATGCTACCCACCTGGACCTCCGAGTTCAACCCGGATTTCCCGGGCACGTTGTGCCGGGGTCGCCTCAGCAAATGCTGCAAGTTATTTGAAATCAGACGCTTCTCCCGGCGTCCTTGTCAAGGGCAGAAAGACGATTTCTCTTGGGACACGGCGGGTATCGTTTGAGGGTTGGAACTCTCCGTGGTCTGGACGTCCCTCTCAGAACTCGAAGTACGCTCCCGCGCGTGTTGGATGCGCGCCGCCCTCGGTTCCGGTCGCCGGGAGCAAGCCTTCTTCAATTCCATGCAGGCTTTCCCAGGCGGCCTCGGTCAGCGCCGGGTCTGCGCCCACAATGTCACGGATCATTTGCCAGGCGGCGAGGTTGAACGCGCCTTCCGGCGCGGGACCCATCGCCAGTGAAACTGAGCACTGCGGGCAGAAACAGATCCGCTGTGCCGAAGATTTCTGGCGCGGCCTTACTCCCACCGTCTGCGCGAAAAGGAACACGGCAACCGATTTTTGTCCGGCTTCCAGCTCCCGACTACAGCGAAGACAATACAAGTTGTCCAAAAGTCCCGTCTCCGAGTCTCGAGTTGTGTTCACGCTACTGTCTCCAAGACGCTGCCGGTGGCACAAGTATGTAGAAGGATTCCCGCAAGCGCGCACCGCCTCCTATCCCGTCGTGAAAGGGAACTCGTGACGAAGAACCACGCCACGCTCATTCCTCTCTGCTTCCGCTCGCGCCCGAACCAAGCTTTGCTCTAGCCAGAAGCGGACCGCATCGCGCACTCTACTGCCATGGGCGTTGATCCATCCGCAAAGCTCTTGCGACCGTCACGGCTTCCGAAAAGACGCCAACAGGTCGCCGCCGTTTGTTACCGCATCCGCAGACGGGGCATCGAATTCCTGCTGGTTCAGACCCGCGGCGGACGTTGGATTTTCCCCAAAGGCGGCGTTGAATCCGGCCTCACCAACGCCCAGTCCGCTGCCCTCGAGGCTTTTGAAGAGGCTGGTGTCCATGGCCGGATGGAAGAAATCCCTTTCGCCCGTTACTTCCATCGCAAACTAGCAACTACGACAAAAGACACGCGGCCTACTGCTGCCCGATCTGCCCAGCCAGCGCTTGCCGTCGCCGCCCACCTTTGTGAAGTGTCTCGCCTTGAACCGCCGCAGGAATCGAACCGAAACCCCACCTGGTTTTCCGCTGAAAAAGCGAAGCAGCGCCTGCTAGAAGACCGCGCGCCGGAATTCGGCGCTGAACTCGCTCGCGTTGTCGATCGTGCCGCGGCCCGCATTCGGCGATTGCACGGAGGCTCCGGCCCCGGACTGGGTTACACCAAGCCGGTTCACACCAGGAAAGAGGCGCTGCAAGAAGTTCTATTCGAAGCCTTCGAACTGGCCCACGTGCATGGCCTGGTGTGGTCAGCCTGCTACCCCCGCTACATTCGTCGTGAACACCCTGACCTGCGATCCTCTGCTGGCCGATCTGTTCAGGCGGAAATCCCCGTCGATGCCCGTCTCCACAAACGGCCCACCCTGCGATTAGGGAGCGGGACTGCCTCCTCACGCGACACGCTGCAGAAAGTGCAATTCATCGATGAAATCTGCCCGACCAGCAGAGCCAAGGCCCCAGCGAAGTCTGCAAAGAACCGCCGAGAATAGCTTCCCCTCGCCGCCTCCCAAGCCAGCCGCGAGATTCGTGTGTAGAGCCCGGACCCCATTCCGCGATACCATCTCTGGTGATGCTCCGCGAAGCTATCGTCGAACCTCGTCAGGAACCTCGCCAGGAAATCCTGCGTACTGCCGCCCGCCTCTTTCAACAGCAGGGATACGATGCCACTTCCATGAACGATGTTGCGGCCGCGCTCAAGCTCTCCAAGGGCGGCCTCTACCACCACTTCCAGTCGAAAGACGAAATCCTGTTCCACATCATGTCGCACGCCATGGAAATCACGGAGCAGCGGGTCATCAATGCGGTGCGCCGCATCCAGGGAGCCGAAGAACGCCTGCGCACGCTGATCCGGCTGCACATTCAGCTTGTGCTCAGTCCCGAAGACCGCGAGATTACCGTTATGCTGCACGAGAATCATCCGCTGCCGCCGTCGCTCCGCCGCAAGATCAACGGGCGCAAGAAGGATTACCTGCACTTCGTCGAGCACCTCATCGCCGACGTCCAGCGCAAGCGCAATTCCCAGTCGTCGGTCACACCGCGCGCTGCTGCCCTCGCCCTGGTCGGCATGATCAACTGGATCTATCAGTGGTACAAGCCCGATGGCCCACTAACTGGAGACGCGCTGGTGCAGCAGTACACGGACATCTTCTTCCGAGGCGCGGTGGGGTGAGAAAGTTCTCAGTTCTCAGTAGCGCATCGTAGAGACGCGGCTGGCCGCGTCTTATCGCGAACGCACGACAGTTGACGGTTTGTGTCAGGGCATCGCTTCAGCGATGCCGAAATCGGCGCGAGAGCAATGGGCCTTCGGGCGCGGCACGCCGGACGAAGAAACTGTATGCCCCACTTCTTCCACATCGACGAACTCTCCCGCCAACGGGGCGAAAACGGCAAACTCTACCTCGAATTCCTGCGGGTTCCGGCCATGAGCGCCGGCGTTTACGTTCTGCCGAAGGGCGGCACCGATCTCCAGAAACCGCATCGCGAAGATGAGGTGTACTACGTCGTCCGAGGACGTGCCCGCATGCAAATCGGCCCCGACCACGCCGAGGTGCGACCCGGTTCAGTGATTTTCGTCGAAGCTGAAGCCGAGCACCGGTTCTACGACGTCCAGGAAGAGCTCGAACTCCTGTTTTCTTCGCGCCCGCTGAACAGGAGTCAGCGACTGAGAACTGAGAACCGGGACTGAGAACTGCGCTACGCGCCCGTCTTCGTCGGCACCCAATACACTTCTTCCTTTAAGTTCTCTTTCTTGAAACCGATCCGCTTCAGGATGCCCTTCCCGTGCTCGACCATCTCCGGATGCCCGCACAGATACGCGATACTATTCGCCCCGGTGCATCCCCACTGATCGGCGTACTTGCGAATCAGTTCGTCCACGCGGCCAACCTCGCCTTTCCAACTCTCGTCCTCCCATGGACGGCTCACCGAGAAAACACAGCGAAACCACGGCGCTTGTTTCGAGAAATTTTCCAGTTCCTCGCGATAACCGAACTCCCACGACCGGCTCGCGCCGTTCAGCAGAAATAATTTGTGGTTGCCCGCAAGCCTGCCTTCTTTCCAGTCCTTGAACAGCGTTCGCACGTAGCTGACAAAAGGCGCAACTCCGGTCACGGTGCTCACCATAAGGTGGTTCGTGCGTTCCGGTTGTTCGGTGTCGAAGGTGAAGCGCCCCTTGGCAACTTTGCGCACCAGAACTTCATCGCCCAACTGAAGGCCATACAGCGGCGGCGTTGTCTCGCCGTGCGGCACCAGTTCAAAAAAGAATTCCAGTTCCTTTTCGTAGGGAGAAGAAGCAATCGAGTAGGGACGCTCCAGTCGCCGCGCGTCTCGTTCAACCCCGAGCGTCGCGTATTGGCCCGGAGCAAAGCTGAACTCCGCCCCTGGGTCAATGCGGATCATCCATAGATCCGGCGCAAAATCCGCGCGCTTGGTAATACGGGCCCGGTAGTGCTTGTCATCCATAGGGAAGGTCTCAGGTCTTAGTTGTCAGGTCTCAGGAAACCTGGCCCGAGCCGCTTTTCCTGAGACCTGAGACCTAACCCCTGACACCTGAATAAAGAACAGCCCGCAAGCCTCTCAGCCTGCGGGCTGCCCGGTGGACTGTTTGGGATTGACTGAGGTGGTCACTCTCGTGGCCCCTCGCTCATTCCGGTGCCTGGCACAGCCTGTGCCCGGCGGATCAGCCCATACTCACGGATTGTTTGCGAGAGATTGTTCCCGATTCCCCCGACCAAAGGTTCCTCGAGAACTCCGCTTAGAGCAACCGCCCTAAGACTCAGCCACCTCACCTGGTCTGGTACTTCTACTGTGACTTTCAGAACTTGTCATCCGACCACCTCCTTTCCGGTGTAAGCGCAGGGTACAAAAAAGCCGACTCCGCGTCAACAGCACGGACGGGGTGTGCCGGAAGAATCAATAGTTCTCAGTTCCCGGGTCTCAGTTCTCAGCGATGAATCAAAGACCACGCACCTCGACCCCGAAACCTAGAAGATGAGCACTACCGGAGCGGTGCGTGCGGCGACCCCCTCCAGTACATGCCCGCCAGATACCTACCTTCGTTACTGCCCCTTCCCTAGACTGAACGCACCCCTGCAAAGCAGGAAAGGCTGCCCCCAAGTCATCGATCTTTCACTGAGTTCTCGGCTCTCAGTTCTCAGTTCTCAGAGAAATCTTCTGATAGCGCGGTTCAATACCCGCACTGAGAACGGAGAACTGAGAACTGGATTCAGCCCTTCCACCGGTATGCATTTGGTTGGGGCAGTCCTATATGCGCCAATACCCGGTTGGCGAATTCCTGTGCCATGGCATCGGCGTTTGACGGATGGTCATAAAACGTCGGGATCAGCGGGAAGATAGTCGCCCCCGCATCCGCCGCCAGCGACATGTTGCGGATGTGGATTTTGTTCAGCGGCGTCTCGCGTACACACAGCACGAGCGGCCGACGCTCCTTGAGACTCACATCGGCGGCGCGCTCGATCAGTCGCGAAGCGGTGCCGTTGGCGATGCGGCCGAGGGTGCCGACGCTGCACGGGATCACGACCATCGCGTCCGAAGGATACGACCCGCTGGCCACGTTCGCACCGATGTCGGCATTGGACTGCTGCTGAATTTTTGTCGAAGGTGCGCCGATGATTTGATGTAGGAGCTCGGAGCGGCCTTCGACTCCAAGTTCCTCGGCCATGACGCGCAGGCCGCTGTCAGAAGCGATGAAGTTCACCGTCTTCACCCGCGGATCGCGTTCCACGGTGAGTAGAAAGTACTTCAGAAACAAACTTCCGCTGGCGCCGGTAGTGGCAACAGTCAGGTTTTCCGGCGCAAGAAGGGTCAAAGTTGGCGCTCCACGAGGCAAAACAGTTCACCGCCTCGAAAAACTGAGGATAGGGACGCACGAAAAGCAAGTCAAGGCGGCGAGGGAAGCGTGTTGGAAATTCTGTGACTTGTCATTCTGCTTTGTGACTTGTCATCCCGAGCGGAGCGAGGGATCTGCTGTTTGTTAGCTTAGCGAACGACGAACAGCGAACGACGTATTCATGGCAACCACCGGCATCTTACGATCGCGGCGCAGCGCCGCCCAACTCCACGCCATCGCCAGCGTCGTGCGCGAGATTCGCGCTATTGATCCCGCCGCCGGACGCAAATATCTCCGCGATTTTCGCGAGGCTTACCGCTCCTACCAGAAAGTTCTCGCCCCGAGCGATGTTCGCAACGAGATCGCCACGGCCGGAATCGCGTTGGTCGGCGACTACCACGCCCTGCCCAACTCGCAGCGCTATTTAGCCTCGCTCCTCCACGATCCCAAGATCCACCAACGTCCCATAGTGCTGGGAGTAGAAACCATCTTCTCCCGCGACCAGCACATTCTCGACGAATGGCTCCGCGGCGAGATTGACGAAGCCGAACTGCGCCAGCGTATCCGTTTCGAACTCGACTGGGGATACGAATGGCCTCCATTTTACGACCTGCTCTCCGCCGCCCGCGACCACGGCGCCTCCATCTACGGGCTTGATTGCATGCCTCGCGAAGATCTGCGCAAAATAGGAGCCCGTGACCGCCACGCCGCCGACAAAATTGCCGAACTCCGCCGCCGTCATTCCGACGCGCTTATCCTGGTCCTTTTCGGCGAGTCGCATCTCGCGCCCCAACACCTGCCAGCCCTGCTACAGCAGAGGCTTCCCGCGGAGTCCCTGCTTACCGTTCTGCAAAACGTCGACGCCCTCTACTGGCACGCCGCCGGAGAAGCCCGCGACCACGTCGAAGCCGTCGAAGTCCGCGAAAATGTTCTCTGCGTCTTCAACGCCACGCCGCTGGAAAAATGCGAGAACTACCGCCTCTGCCTCGACCGCTGGGGACGCAGTGATAATGACCACAGCGCGCCCGACCTCGGCCCCACCCTCTACAACTTGATCGACGGCATGGTGCGTTTTCTCGGCATCAACCAGTACTCCCTGCACAGCACTACGCAGCCCAGGCTTTTGGTTGACCTCATGCCCGAAGTCTATTCGCGCAGCTCTGACGTGCTCCTGCGCCGCCTGCTATCCCGCAAAGGATTCACTGCCGAACACCGCCGATCCCTGCTCCGCCAGGTCCGCGAACGCGGCAGCGTCTACCTCACGCCCATTAACGCGGTGTATGTGCGCCAGTTCCGCATGACGTCATCTGCCGAAGACGCCACCCGCTTCCTTCACCAGGCCTGTCGCGGCTTGCCGAATCTTTGCAACGGCAAGGCTTTAGCACAGCACACCGCACCGCACGCCGCGCCAATCGCCCAGCCACTAGACGAGGACGATGTCTTTTACATGGCCGTCTTCGAACACGCGCTCGCCTTTTTCGGATCGCGCATCTTACACCCCGCGCGTCCCGCTTTCCGCGATACCGATCTGGCGGATTTGTTCGAGGTGACGCGTGAAGACCTCGAACACCAGACTTCGCTTCCCTTCGCCGACGCAGTCGAAGCTCTCGACTTCCTGATCCAACACCGCGAACTCGATTTTCGCGACAACCATCGCTCCCAACGCCAGCCGTCCGCTCCCGAACCCCTCGCGCAAGCTCCAACCTTCACCGGCCGCAAGTACGAATACGTCGCGGAGCAACTCGGATACCTGACCGGCAATGATCTCTACGACGCCTACCTGGAAGGCCGCCTGACCACCGCCGCCCTGCGCAAGCTCTTCCTCACCCACATAGAACAGCCCGGTGTGGCCCGCGAAGCCTACGTCCAGTTAAGAACGCGCCTGCGCTCCGGACAGCGCGCATAAATTCCGCCAGCCCTTAAGTTTTTGATGGTTTTGATTTCCCCTGTGCTCCTCTGTGTCCCCCGTGGTTAAAGGTTTGATTTTCCTTAGTGCACCTTCGTGTCCTTGGTGGTTTAAGGTTCTGCCTTTCTCGGCGTTCTCCGCGTCTCGGCAGTGGAAGGTTTTGATTTTGCAGCCGCTGCGGTATCCTCACCTGTCCAATGCCCGACGACTTCCCACTCCAGGTCCAGACGCCCGATGCGCTCATGCTCTTCGGTTTCTGGTACCGCGCGCTCCCGGCTGGTCAACTCCGCCGCGGACAGCTGGCAAAGACCATGTTGCTGGAACAGCCGCTGGTCATTGGACGAGGACGCGACCGACAAGGCCAAGCCTTTGCCCTCCGCGACGCCTGCCCTCATCGCGGCATGCCGCTTTCGTGCGGGCACTTCGACGGCCAACAAATCGAATGCTCCTACCACGGCTGGAGATTCGACGCCCACTCCGGCCAGTGCCAGCTGATCCCGTCGCTCGTCCCCGATCAAACGTTGAAAATCGACCGCATCTACGCCGGCAGCTATCCCTGCGATGAGCGCGATAATTTTATCTGGGTCTTCATTCCCGATCCCGGCCCAGCCGGCGCCGGATTCTCGAAGTCCGCGCCCGCGCCCACTCCCGCCCCCGAGATTCCGAAATTCAGCGAGCATTACAAACTCGCCTATCTCACCGCCGACCTGCCTTGCTCGGTCGACCACGGCATCATCGGCCTCATGGACCCCGCACACGGCCCCTTCGTCCACCAGGCGTGGTGGTGGCGCACGCAAAAATCAATTCACGAGAAGCGGAAGAACTTCGAACCCATCCCTTACGGATTTCGCATGAGCGCGCACACGCCCAGTTCCAACAGCGCTCCCTACAGACTTCTGCGCCTCTACGCCGACGCCGATTCGATTACCACGACCATCGATTTCGTCCTGCCGAACCTGCGCTCGGAAGTCATTCGCGCCGGCAAGTACTGGTTCTCGAGCCTGACTACCGTCACTCCCATCACGCGCAACCAGTGCCGCATCGACGTGGTGGCCGCCTGGAACCTGTTCCGCTGGATTCCCTTCGGCCCCCAGTTGCTGAAATTCGTCTTCGCAAAATTCGTAGAGCAGGATCGCCGCACCATGGAGCTTCAGTCCGAGGGCCTGAAACACAACCCGCACCTCATGCTGATCGACGACGCCGACCGCCCCGCAAAGTGGTATTTCGGTTTGAAGAGCGCAATGCTCGAAATGAAGAAGACCGGCGGCGAGTTCCGGCACCCGATGGCGGGGCCGGTGACGCTGAAGTGGAGAAGCTGAAGGAAAGTTCCCAGTTCTCAGAAAAAATCCGCAACCCAAACACCGCAAATCGAATCGTGAAGAACTGAGACGCCGATCACCATATGATCTTGAGTCCGGCGTACAGCCTGAATTTTTCGTCAGGAGTCACAACGGGGGTCTTCTCGGACAATGCCTGGGCGATGATTTGGCGATCGAAGGGATCGCCGTGATGAAGTGGCAAGTCGAACAAGCGCAGGGCATGATCGGCGGTGTAGGGCAGTATGCGAATATCCAGGTCCTGAACCGCCTGACGTGCAATCGCGGCTGTGAGTTTCAGCTTGCCCAGGGATGCTTTGATTGCGATCTCCGTTATGGAAATTGCGCTTAACTCGAGAACGTTTTCTGAGTTCTCCAAAACGGCGGTCGCGCGCTTGCTGAGACGCTCGGGCGATTCGACTGCGTAAATCAGAATTGCGGTGTCGAGAAGTAGGCGCACCTCACCCGCGCCCCGCAAGGAAATCTTCCACCTCTTCTGCTGTCATCGGCTTCCACCAGTTCGGATCGAGCACTTGGATTTTGCCTTTCAGCGTCCCCAGCGTCCGCTTTTTGCGACTAGGCTCCTTCGTGCGCACGATGTCCACCACGGGTACACCCCGGCGGCAGATGGTCACCGGCCGCCCATCCTCGACCGCTTTAATCAATTCCGGCAGCTTGTTCTTGGCATCGGCTACGCTGACTTGCATGTTTCCATTATAGCCATTTGAGATGGCTATGTAAATGGAGGTTGTACCTGGCTGGTACTTTCTACGGCTTGCATTCGGGATCAACCTCCGAGCAGTTCCCAGTTCTCAGTCCCCAGAAAAACTGCAACTTAGCCACCGCGGAACGAATCGCGAAGAACTGAGAACTACTCCTCCACCAGCCAGTCCATCGCTTCTTCCCGAGTCTTGAACGTCACAATCTCGCGCTGGGAAAAATTGTGGAAGTTTTCCATGAACGCATGCGGGATACTCTCAGTACCGACCCACGCCGTCTTCTTCACAAACGGCCGGTCGAGCGTCAGCACTTCTTTAATCCTGGTAGCGACCGCGTGATCCACTGTGGAACCGGTGTAGTCGGCGAGCGTGACGAGCGAATCGTGCCCGTGCTTCGCCACCGTGATCCGCACATGCTCAAGCAGAAGCTGCATCTCGTGTGCATTGGCGTGCGAAAAATCCAGCAGCAGAATCTGCTTGCCCTGGTGCTCGACAAAATGAATCCGATCATCCATTGTGGGCCTCGAATGGTTTTCCCGTGGTCCTCTGTACCCCCTGTGGTGGACAGAAAGCCACAACCACGAAGGACCCAGGGGCACAGAGGAAATCTACCCTAACAACGACTCCACGACGTTGTACACCGAGTCCAGCGCCGAGTCCAGAGCCGCCGCATCCTTGCCACCCGCTTCGGCCAAATCCGGACGCCCGCCGCCTTTGCCGCCAACCTTCTCGGCCACCGCACCCACCACTCTCCCCGCCTGAATACGGCTGGTCAAATCCTTGGTGACGCCCGCAATCAACGAAACGTTTCCATCCGTAGCTGAACCGACCACCACCACTCCCGACCCGAGTTTGTCGCGCAGTTGATCGACCAGCGTCCGCAGTTGCGCGCGTTCGAGATTATCCACGCGATGGGCAAGCACTTTGACGCCGCGAACTTCTCTAACTTTGTCGCCGACCGAAGCAACGGCAGACGAAGCCGACTTCATCCGCACCTGGTCGAGCTCGCGCGTGAGCCGCTTGATTTCCGAATCGCGCTTTTCCAGCTCCGCGCGTAGCGCTTCGGCGGGAGACTCGGCTTCTTTGCTGCTCAGCGCGGCCACCACGCCCTCCAGTTCGTGATCTTTGCGGAAGTGGCGCAGCGAGCCTTCGCCGGTCACGGCCTCGATGCGCCGCACGCCCGATGACACACTTCCCTCTTTCAAAATCTTGATCAGCCCGATCTCGCCCGTAGCGCCGGTATGCGTGCCGCCGCACAGCTCAGTCGAAAAATCTCCGATCCTGATCACGCGCACCCTATCGCCATATTTCTCGCCGAACAGCGCCATCGCATGATACTCGTTGACGGCCACGTCGATCGGAACGTTCTCGACGATCTCGACTCGTTCGTTGCGCAGCACTTCTTTGTTGATGATGTCTTCAATGTCCTGCAGCTCTTCGTCTTCGACGCCGGTGAAGTGCGAGAAATCAAAGCGCAAATGATTCGGCGCCACCAGCGACCCCGCCTGCTTCACATGCTTGCCCAAAACTTCTCGCAGGCCCGCATGGAGAAGGTGAGTGGCCGTGTGATTGCGCATGGTGGCTTCGCGAATCGCGTTATCGACAACGGCATCCACTTTTTGCCCCACGCGGAGGGTGCCCCACCCTTCCGCGTTTTTTGCGGAGGGTGGGGACTTCATGATGACCTGATGCGCGCGCACGCCCTGCACCGGGTAGTAGCATCCAGTCACTTCGGCGACGACGGTGTTGTGATCGTCGGAGTAAAGCCATCCGCGATCGCCGACCTGGCCGCCGGATTCAGCGTAGAACGGCGTGTGGTCGAGAATAATTTCGCCGGAATCGCCGGGCTTGAGTTCCTGCGCACCCTGGCTGCCCTTGATAATGGCCAACACTTCGCAGTTGTCAGAGCGCGTCTGGCGATAGCCTTCGAAGTCGGATTTCGGGAGTTGCTGGTAGGCGGGACTGGCCGTCTGCTTGACGGCGCCTTTCCAGGAGGCGCGAGCGCGAGCCTGTTCCGCCTTGAATGCAGCTTCAAAACCCTCCGAATCAAAGGCGACTCCTTGATCTCGAACCGCATCCTCAATGAAGTCGCGCGGCAGTCCGTACGTCTCGTAAAGGCTGAACGCCTTGTCACCCGGAAGTGTAACCCTCGTGCTACGGATAACATTCAACGGCTCTGTCCACTGGTCTCCAAAGAAGTCCTGGGCCGCCTGCTCCTGCTCTTGCGGCTTCAGGAAGTCACTTATGGAGAATCGATCTGCAGCCGCTTGGATGTTTGCCCCGGGCACGAATATCAACTGTTCAATTGGCAGCTTCTCCAAAGCAGAGACGTACGCTTCACGCTTCGCCGACCTAATGAGCTGCTGTAAGTAATCCATGCCTTTGCCCAGTATGGTGTGAAAGTGCCTTTCCTCCTTCGCGACAATATTCGCCACAACCTCGGCACGTTCTACCAGTTCGGGATACGCGTCCTTCATTAGGTCCTTAACAGCAAAAACCATCCCCTCCATAAACGGGCGGCTCTCAAACGGAAGTCGCAACGCTCGACCATGCCTTATCGCCCGCCTCATGATCTTCCGCAACACATAGCCGCGGCCTTCGTTGGAAGGCAAGACACCGTCTGAAATGAGGAACGTCGTCGCACGCGCGTGGTCAGCGATGATACGCAATGAGGCATCGGACTTCGTAACGCCTCCCTGGTAGCTGATCCCGGTCAATTCGCCGGCCTTGTCAATCAGCGGTTTAAACAAATCCGTGTCGTAATTGGAAATCACGCCCTGCAACACCGCCGCCAGCCGTTCCAGCCCCGCGCCGGTATCAATCGACGGCTTCGGCAGCGGATTCAGCTTGCCGCTGGCATCACGGTCGAACTGCATGAACACCAAATTCCAGAGTTCGACGTAGCGCCCGCAATCGCAGCCAAACTTGCAATCCGTATGACCCTGATCGCTCGCCGCCACGCCCATGTCGTAGTGAATCTCGCTGCAGGGGCCGCAGGGGCCGGTGTCGCCCATCTGCCAGAAATTGTCTTTCGTTCCAAACTCAAAGATGCGCTCTTTCGGCACGCCTTGGCCGAGCCACAGGTCGTAAGCTTCGGCGTCGCGCGGGACTCCGTTTTCGCCTTTGAAGATGGTGGCGTAAAGCTTCTCTTTCTCAATCCCAAACCACTCCGGCGAAGTGATCAGCTCCCACGCGTAGGCGATGGCGTCTTTCTTGAAGTAGTCGCCAAACGAAAAATTTCCCAGCATCTCGAAAAACGTGTGATGACGATTGGTGAAGCCGACGTTTTCCAGATCGTTGTGCTTGCCGCCCGCGCGCACGCATTTCTGCGAGGTCGTTGCCCGCGCGTAGTCGCGCTTTTCGAGGCCGAGGAACACGTCCTTGAACTGGTTCATTCCGGCGTTGGTAAAGAGCAGCGTCGGATCGTTGGCCGGGACGAGCGACGAGGAGTGCACCTCGCGGTGTCCCTTCTGGATGAAGAAGTCCAGGAACTTGCGGCGAATTTCGGAGCCTGTGAGCATGTAGATCGAACAGTAAAGACAAATTCTAAACGATAATCGTGGTTCGGCTGAGTTTGTTCGGCTGGGCTCGCAGAAGTTCAATGAGATGGGAACAAGGCACACGGGCATCACCGCCCGTCGTCAAACGAGCGATTGCAAAAGGACGGACGAGACGCCCGTCCCTCACTAACCGAAATCGGGCCAGGACACGGCCGTTGCTACCCTACTTCACCACATCAGCAGTCTTCTCGGCGCCCTTTTTCACGCCTTTGCCGACTGCCTTGGTGCCTTTTGCCGCGCCCTTACCGGTATCCTTGGCAGCGGTCTCAGTGGCCTTGCCGGTTTTGTCGGCGGCCTTTTCCGTGGCTTTGCCCGTATCCTTAGCGACAGTCTTGGTGGCGTGCCCGGTGTCTTTAGCGGCGGTCTTAGTGGCATCGCCGGTTTTGTCGGCGGCCTTTTCCGTGGCTTTGCCGGTGTCCTTAGCGGCAGTCTTGGTGGCGTGCCCGGTCTTCTTCGCAGCTGTGTCAGTCGCCTTGCCGGTATCGTCGGCTGCTTTCTTCATGTCGGTTCCGGCTTGGCCATACGAGAACGCAGTCAGGGCCAGCAGTGCGGCTGCGATCATTAAGGAGAACTTCAAAGAGAACTTCGTTTTCATAGTTCCTCCGCAGGAATTAAAGAGATCTTCAGTTGCAAAGTTTTACCAGAGTCGGGAGATGGGCGCAACCATGGGGCAACGATGGGCGAGAATTCGATTGTATCCTGAACACCTAGTTTCATCCGAAGTTGCTTCGATTTCGGCACTGCGCTCCGGAGATGCGGCTTGCCGCACTTCATTGGCACAGAGAGACGAGGCAAGCCTCGTCTCTACAGAATAAGTTTCCCGGTTTTAGTGGGACGCCTCGGAAGTCTCATTCTCCAGTTCGGTGAGAGTTTCTTCGTCCACGTCCCATTTTTTCAGGATCGTGAAGATGGTTTTTGATCCGAATCCAGCGCGCATCAGCTGGCGGAAGATGCGGGCTGCCTGTTTCTGATCTTTGTCCTTGGGCTTCTGCAGGCGCTTGCGGCGGAGATAGTCACGAGCGAGATTCTCTTCCTTGACGTCGTCATAGACGGATGAAACTGCTTTCTCGATGACCTCGCCGTGCACTCCCTTCGCCTTGAGGTCGTTGACGACGCGCATGCGCCCGAATTTCTCGTTGTCGCGGCGATAGGATGAAAAAGCCGCCGCGTACTTGGCGTCGTTCAGATAGCCCTGGTCCTTCAGTCGAACGACAATCAGTTCCACCAGCGTCTTGCCGATTTCCGTATCGGCTTCCACCCGGTTCCGCAGCAGGCGCTTCAGTTCCGCGACCGAACGCATGCGGCGCGCCAGCGCACCTACCGCATAGTCGTAAAGCTCCGCTTCGGTGAAGAGTTTTCTCGGACGGCCAAACGTCATACCTACACGATAGCGCGAGACGAGGCTTGGGGGTTAGGGCTCACTGGCTTCGCTTGACGGATGACGAATTCTTACAGTCCTTCAACCGGCTCATTTTGGCGGCGGCGCGGAACTCGGCACGGAACCAAGCACCGAAGTAGGAACGACCGGTGCGCTCGTCGCAGGCGATACGCTGGCTGCTGGCGCGTTCGCCGCGCTTGGCGCGACCATCGCCGCTTTTGCCGAGGCTGGCAGCTTGTCGGCATTGGCTAGCAGGATCGCCAGTTGCCACATCTGAGTTTCAGAAAGCGACTTGCTGAAGCCGGGCATGCCGGTCAGGCGGATGCCGTTGAAGATCTTCCAGTAGCTTTCGCCCGGCTTATCGTCGGTCACGCCTTTGCCCTCGAACAGCAGCGGCGGCCGTGGATACATTCCCACCGCAATCGCCGTCTTCGGCGTCAGGGGCAAGCCATGGCAAACGGCGCAATCCTGCTTGTAAAGCTCGGCGCCAGCCAGGTAGTTGGCTTCGCTCGCCTGGATCGGGACATTCTTCGGCATGTCTTTCGCGATGCGCGCATTCAAAGCCTTGTGCGCGAAGAAAGTTTCGAAGGGCACGTCGGAGTCGGTAGTGGCAACGGGAGCACTGCCGCCGGTGAAATACAGATAAACCCCGACGGGCACGAGGATGAGACCAAGTATCAGTCCGACGATGAATTTCACTGGTTGGTCCTGCCTTTCTGAAGTTTTTATACTCTAACATCACCGATCCGCATCTAAACTCTTCAATCGGCATACAATTTCGGGTACCCCGGCGGCGAGGTCGCCAGGTCCTCCGGGACGGACACAACCATGCGAATTGTCGGTGCGGCGAGCGCGTTTCCCCAGCATTACTATTCCCAGGAGATGTTGCTAGCGGCCCTACAGGAATACTGGGGCGATCAGATCGAAAATCCGCACGTGCTGCGGCGTTTGCACCGTCACGTAGGCGTCGACGGACGATTCCTCTCGCTCCCCAAAGAAGAATATCTGAAGATGAAAACCTGGGGCGAGGCCAACCATCACTGGATTCGCACGGCCAAGGAACTGGGTGAGAAAGCGATTACAGGCGCGCTGGCGGACGCGGGTTTGCATGGCCGCAATCTGGGCGCATTCTTTTTTACTTCGGTGACCGGCATTTGCAGTCCATCGATCGATGCGCTGCTGATCAACCAGATGGGATTGTGCAGCAACATTCGCCGCGTGCCGATTTTCGGGTTGGGCTGTGTGGCGGGCGCGGCCGCCATTTCGCGCGCCGCCGATTATGTGCGCGCTTATCCAGATCAGGTCGCGGTGGTGCTATCGGTCGAACTTTGCTCGCTCACGCTGCAGCGCGAGGATATCTCGATGGCCAACCTGATTTCTTCCGGTCTGTTCGGCGACGGCGCGGCGGCGGTGATCGTGGCCGGCGCCGATTGCGGACTTTCCGGACCCAGCATCCTCGCCACCCGCTCCGTGTTCTATCCCGACACCGAAGAGATGATGGGCTGGGACGTATCGGAAAAAGGCTTTCGCATTGTTCTCTCTCGCGAAATTCCGAATCTGGTTCGAAAGCGACTGGCGCACGATCTCGACGACTTTCTTGCCGAGCGCGGATTGACCCGCGCCGACATCGGCAACTGGGTGCTGCATACCGGCGGGCCGAAGATTCTGGAAGCAACCGCCGAGGCGCTCGGCTTGAAGAACGGTGAACTCGATGTTTCCTGGCAATGCTTGCGCAGGACCGGCAATTTGTCGTCGGCTTCCGTGCTGGTGGTGCTCGAAGAAGTCATGAAGAATCGCCGCCCGGAACCCGGCACGCTCGGCTTGCTGGCCGCGATGGGTCCGGGGTTCTGCTCCGAATTCGTTTTGCTGGAATGGTAGGTTGCCGTTGGTAGAGAATCGAAAGTAAGAAGCTCGTCGATAAGAAATTTATGGTGAGCCGTTTTCCGAATCCGGTGGATGTGTTCGTAGTCGGCGGCGGACCTGCCGGTCTGGCGACGGCCATCGCGGCGCGCCGTCACGGTTTGAGCGTGGTGCTGGCGGATGGCGCAGTGCCGCCGATCGACAAGCCCTGCGGCGAGGGACTGATGCCGGATGGAGTGGAGGCTCTGCACCAACTCGGCATCAAGATCCCGGAGGGCGAAGCGTATCCATTCCGCGGCATTCGTTTCGTGAGCGACGGCACAAAAGCCGAAGCTGCGTTTCCACGGGGAACCGCGTATGGAATCCGGCGCACGAATCTGCATCGGATCCTGTTGGAGCACGCGGCGGCGGCCGGCGTTCACATGCTGTGGCAGGCGGCGGTCACCGGGCTTCATCCGGAAGGCGCGCTGGTGGCTGGAGAATTGGCGCGAGCGCGCTGGGTGGTGGGCGCTGACGGAGCCAGTTCGCGCGTCCGCGGCTGGGCCAAGCTGGATCGACACGAACTTGATACATCCCAGGAAAAGAATCGGCGCTTCGGTTTCCGGCGCCACTACCGCGTGGCGCCCTGGTCGGACTTCATGGAACTGCACTGGGGCCGTCACTGCCAGATTTATGTCACTCCGGTCAGCCGCGAAGAAGTTTGTTTGGCGCTGATCTCGTCCAGCCCGAAGTTGCGGCTGCGGATTGACGACGCGCTCGGGGAGTTTCCGGAACTTTGCGCACGCCTCGAAGATGCAGAACATGCTTCCAGCGAACGGGGCGCAATCACCGTCACCCGAAGATTGCGGCGCGTGTATCGTGGCCGCACGGTGTTGGTGGGCGACGCCTCGGGCGGAGTGGACGCCATCACCGGAGAAGGTCTTTGCCTCGGCTTTCGGCAAGCCGCGCTGCTGGGCGATTGCCTGGCGAGCGGAGACCTTGCTCATTATCAAAAGGGTCATCGCACGCTGATCCGCCGTCCCGCCCGGATGGCTCGCATGATGTTGTTCATGGCCAAACACAGCCATCTGCGGCAGCGCACCATGCAGGTATTCCAGTCGAGCCCCCGCTCTTTTGCTGGAATGTTGGCCATGCACGTGGGCGAAGGCTCCGCGCGGGATCACATCTCGAGCGGAATTGCCTTGGGGTGGGAACTGCTGAAGGCCTGACGCATTGCGGACCGATGGGAATCCAGTTCCGCATCTACATCCCCAACGGCGCCCGTCTCGCCGAGGGGAAGGCATCGCGGCGGCGACGTTGCCCAAGCGTTTATTCCTCATTACTTCTGCCTGCTTCCCTACTCCTGATACTCGGGTTCGCGTTTCCATCCTGAAAGCATGGAGAAGAAATTTGACCAGCCGTGCAGCAGAACCATGATCAGGTGCCCGGGAATAAACGCGAGGAAACCGCACATCGCCGCGAAATGCCACAAGCGCGTCAGATGAAACCCTCCGAATAGAAACGCCAGCGATGAAAACTGGGCGGGCTTGAACAGAATGATCCCAGTGAGCAGCGACAGCACGCCGAACGCGATGGTGGACGTGTAGGCCAGCTTTTGCAGTGGGTTGTACTGACCCGTCGCCGGCGGCTTGGGACCAAAGAAAAAATAGTGCCGCGCCATCGGCCACACCCCTGGAATGTCGCGAAGCGTGAACAGCATCGTGCGGTAGTGGCCGCTGGTCATCTGATACGCCAGATAAAATACGCCGCTGGCGGCAAAGAACCACATGAACGTGAAATGCCACTGCAAGGCGCCGCCAAGCCATCCGCCGAGAGTAAGCGACTTCGGGATATCGAGCAGAACCTTTTCTGGGATCTTCGCCCCAAAGCTGGGGAACGCGCGGAAAATCCGCAGCCCGCTGGTTACCATCACGAACAAGCTGATGGCATTGACCCAGTGGGTAATCCGAATCGGCAGAGGATGCTCGTAAGCGGCGCGAACCAGGGCAGGCTCTTCTGCTGTCGCCACTGGCTGAGGCGGCTCAGGATCGGCGGCAACCATCTCCAGCTTCGCCACGGTTGCTTCGGCAGCGCCCGCTTCGGCGATCGGCACGGGAGCCGGCTGCGGAGCCGCATACTTTTTCTCTTCGTGCTCTTCTTCGTTCAACATCACAGTCCTCCGAACCAGCTGTAGCCCTGGTCTTCCCAGTAGCCGGTCTCGCCGGGCTTCAGAACATTGCTCACGCGGATGGTGTCCAGATACTTGGCCTGCTTGTATCCCAGCTTGGTCGGCATCTGCAGACGCAGCGGCGCGCCGTGCCCGCGATCGAGCGGCTGCCTATACATCTCGTAACAGAGCAGCGACTGCGGATGCAGCACCGAAGCCATGTCAATCGACTCGTAGTAATCGTCCGCGCACTCGACTTCCAGAAAGCGCGCGCCCGTGTTCGCTCCCACCAGCATGAGGAAGTCCGAGACGCGCGCACCGCCAAACGAGCCCACGACGTCCCAGCCTTCCACGCAGATATGCCGCGTGTTCTGGATGATCTTCGGCAGCGCCTGGATCTGCGCCAGCTTGTATTCTCCCGGGTGCTGCACGTCGCCCTCGACCGTCAGCGTCCACTTCTCAAGATCGACTTCGGGGTCGAGCACGTCGTAACCGTTGTAAGGAAACTTCGCAAACGGGACGACTTCGGAATTCGAAAACGTAGGGGCCAGATGCTGCGAACGAAACAGGGCGCCGGACGCCCAATCGCTGAAACGAACCCCGGCCGCAACCAGTCGGTCGCTCACCTTGGGGAACGCAAAAACGCCGAGCGCAGCGACCGGCGCCAGTTTGAGCAGTTGCCGGCGACTCTGCCGTTTGAGTTCCTTGCCTTCGAGTCGAGTGATCATAGTGGTTTTTCTAGAGAGCAGACCTTAGCACAAAATGGGATGCGGAAGCCCGAGCTAAGTTTCGAGGCCAACCGTTCCGGGCCTGGCGTCCTGGCTCTCCATTGGGGCCGTGTCACGCTTAACACACGCGCACTCGCAGAGACACGAACTACAAGCAACCTTCATTCATAACTACCTTATTTTCAATAGCGTGTCAGTGGTTGCGCACCTGCTTTTTCTTCTGGCGAGAGCCGTCAGAAGCGAAAAGGAGCAGCGCGATGAAGCTCGGGAACGGCAAAGCGAATCAGCCGAGAAAAGCGGCCTGGGTTCCGGCAGCAATGCTGGCAATGACAACCGTCAGCGCGGCCCTGCAGACATCGGCTCCCGCCCCGCCGAGTCCCAAGGCTCCCGAGTTCGCCAAAGCCACGGTGCGCTGGGTTCTGGTCAGCATTCCCGACCGCAAGCTGGCGCTGTTCGCAAACGGGAAGGTCGTTCGCATCTATCGCGTCGCGGTCGGCAAGACTTCGACTCCGAGTCCGGTTGGCGAATTCACGATCGCCAACCGCGTCACCAACCCGACGTACTACCACAAGGGTCAGGTCATCGGCGCCGGCAAGGGCAACCCGGTGGGCACGCGCTGGATGGGACTGAGCGCGAAGGGCTACGGAATCCACGGCACCAACCATCCGAACTCGATCGGCAAATCGGCATCAACGGGATGCATTCGCATGGGCAAGCAGGATCTCGAGGAACTCTTCGCGAGTCGACGTAGGCGACACGGTCCAGATTCGCGCGGAACGCGACGAGCAGATCGCGGCAGTCTTCGGAACTGGAATTGGAGCCGGCGCCGAAAGCCAGACGATCGCGCAGGTCGAGGGCGAATCGAGCTCCAGCGGACAGTAGTCGCCGAATTTCTTTTCGAGACGAGGCTCGCCTCGTCTCAGAGCAGTTAAGGTTTACGGAGGGCTAATCATGGAAACGATGCTGCAAGGTCTGGTAATCATCGGCGGCATAACCTTCTCGCTGGCCGCGTCTCTGCTGATCGAAGAACTCATCTTTGGACAAATCGTCCGCGCGGCGTTTGCCCGCCGCCAGGAAATTCCTAAACAAGGGCAAAGAAATTGAAAGGAGCACCACCATGCTGTTGCTAAAGTATTTGCTGTTGAGCGCGGGAATCGCGATGTTCGTGATCGCCGCCGGAATTCTCACCTATGACGCTTACCTGCTGATTGCCTGGCATCGCAGACGTTTGAACTTCGATCCTGAGGCAGGCACGCCCGGCCCCGCGCCCGGACTTGCGCCCACAGTACGCTGGCGCACCCCGGTTGCGCTCGTGATGCTGGCCTGGGCTCCGCTGCTGATCTCGGCTGGCATCGTGATCGTCCCCAGCGGAATGGCCGGTGTGCGCGTGAGCCAGACCAAAGGCACGCTTGCCGGAACGCTGTATCCGGGCGTGCACTTCATTACGCCGCTGGTCGAGCGGGTCGAACTGTTCAACACACGCGATCAGTTGTTCACCACCGGCATCAGCGAAGATTCGCTGGCCAAAGGCGCGACGAAAGGCGAGGCGCTGCACGTGCAAGCCAAAGAAGGACTCACCCTGGGCCTCGCCATCACCGTGCGCTACCAGGTTGACCCAAAGCGCCTCGACTACATTGAAGCCAATCTGCCGCAGCCTCTGGAGAAAGAAATCGTGCCGCCCGTGGTGGCCACTGCATGGCGCGAACTGGTGCCCGGCTACACGGTGCGCGAAGTTTTCTCCGCCAAGCGCGAAGAAGTTCGTCAGCGCTCCGCCGAAATCATTCGCAAACGGCTGGCCGCCGACGGCATCGTGGTGAAAGAAGTCATGCTGCGTGACATCGAACTTCCGCAGGAGTATGCCAAGGGCCTCGAGTCGCTGCTGCTGAAGGAACAAGAGAACGACCGCATGGGCGTGGAGACGGAGATCCACCAGAAACAAGTGAAAGTGGCCGAAGCCGACGCCGAAGCAACCAAGGTTCAACAGGTAAAAGCAGCCGAAGGACAAGCCTCCGTCCGCGTGCTGCAAGCCAAGGGCGAGTCCGATGCCATGCAGTATTTGCTCCCGCTGAAAGAGAAACAGATTCAGCAATCGAAGCTCGAAGCCGAAGCGCGCAAGGAAGCTACGGTCAAGAATGCCGAGGCTGCCGGCGAGGCCAAGCTCATCGACAGCAAAGCCGAGGGGGAGCGCCGCAAACTTCTGGCGCAAGCCGAGGCCGAACGTATCCGCTTGACTGCCTCCGCCGACGCCGAGCGCATGGCGAGCGAGGCCGCAATCCTGAAACAGAATCCGCTGCTAATTAATAAAATCGTCGCCGAGCGCCTCTCCGACAAATTGCAGATCATGATGGTACCGGCTGACGGCAAGTTTTTCTTTACCAACGACGTGTTGCGCGGCATGGGCGCTCCGAGCCACGTGAGCCAGGCAGAAGACGTGGAACCGTCCGATGGAAAACCTCAACAATAGTCGAGGGGCAGAAGTTTCCAGTTCCCAGTTCTCAGTTCTTAGTCGGAACCGAACCGTCTGGTCAGAAGATTTTTCTGAGAACTGGGAACTGGGAACTTTCTCATGAACAAGCCACGATCAATCACGCGCTATAATCAGCCCATTCCACACATGCGAACGCGAACGTGCAGCGGTCTGCGGCTAGGTTGGCTGACTTCGTTCTTACTCGCAACTGTTTTTCTTCCATCTTCTTTGTGCGCTTCGGGCCTGGGAGACACCGCCCGCCAACTGGCGCACAAGATCGCCGCGGCCTCCGGACCCGGCGCCTTCGCACTCGAGGTCACCAACCGTTCGTCGCTCGACGAAAAATCAGTGCGCGAAGTGCGCAGCGCGCTCGAAGCGCAGTTGCACGTCGAAGGCGTGCACACCACCAAAGCCGAGCAAGCGATGGGAACAGTCGAGGTCGTTCTCTCCGAGAGCCTGCGCGAATACGTTTGGACGGCCGAGATTGTGATCGGGTCCGACGAGAAGAGGGTCGCCCTGGTCTCATTGCCGCGATCGCCAACGGGAACGTCATTCGCCGCCGCAATGCCGATCGTTTTGAAACCCACTCTTCTGCTCGCGCAAGAACAACCGATGCTCGACGTCGCCCTGGTCGAAATGCCCGGAGGATCTCGCCTGCTCGTACTCGATGAGGGCGCGGTCGCGATCTATCGTCAACAGGGATTGAATCCGGCCGGACGCTGGGAACTCGAAGCTTCGTTGCCCATCGCTCACTCGCGCACTTTTCCCCGCGATTTGCGCGGACGCCTGCTGCTGCGCCGCGATCACCTCTTCGACGTGTACCTGCCCGGAACGTTCTGCCGCTCGAGCGCCGTCGCGCCGCTTACGCTCACCTGCAATGATAGCGACGATCCATGGCCCCTGACGCCAGAGGACGGTAGCGTGCGCGCCTTCTTCGCGGGTGCGCGCAATTTCTTCACTGGAGCGCTCTCTCCAGGTATCGGAAAAGTCTCCAATGTTCCTTCGTTCTATTCGGCGGCTGCGCTTCCGCGATCGAGTTACACGCTATGGGTGCTCGCTGCGGTGGATGGATCGCTGCATCTTGTGGATGGGATGGTGGACCAGGTAATCCGCGGCGTGAAGTGGGGAAGCGATCTGGCCGCGGTTCACTCCAATTGCGGCACGGGCACACAGATACTCGTCTCGGAGAGCGAAAACGTGGGTCGCGGAGATTCAGAGCGCGGGAGCCCGGAGCGCGACGGCCTGCGCGCGTTCGAGATTCCCGATCGCGATCCGGTAGCTGCCAGTGCAGCGGTAGAGTTCGACGGCCGAATCGTCGCGCTGTGGCTGGAAAGCAGCGGCACTAGCGCGACGGCAATCGTAAAACGAAAAGACCCAGGATGGTATGAGGCATATCGCGTATCTGTTTCTTGCGGCACTTAGCCCCGCTCGTGGAGGGACGGGCGCCCTCGCCCGTCCAAGCCGAGCGAAGCTCGACAGCCGCCGGCGGTCGCGGCAATTTGGTTTCTGCCAAAGACTGCTGGGCGCCGCCCTGATCACGTCAATGATCGCGGCAACGACCGTAACAGCGGCGACGCGTCCGCACTACGGCGGTACCTTGCGCGTCATGCTGCAATCCGCGCCGGAAGCGCTCGAACTTCCCGCGAACGCCACGCCCGCCGACTACTGGGACGCTGCGCGCACCCTCTCGCTCGTCGGTGACACTCTTGTAAAGCTCGATGCGCAAGGCCGCCCGCAGCCCGCCCTGGCCGTGGCGTGGCAGAGTGATCCGAGCGCTCGGCATTGGCAGTTCACGCTGCGGCGCGGAGTGAAGTTCCACGACGGCAGTGCGGCGTCGCCCGCAGCCATCGCGCAGATTCTGGGCGCAATCCATTCCGGCTGGAATGTGCGTGCATCGGCGGATTCCGTCTCAATCGAGAGCGAAACCGCCATGCCTTCGCTGCTCGCCGAACTCGCAATGCCGCGCAATCTCTTGCTCAAGCGCAATGGGAATGGCTTTCCCATCGGTACCGGCGCCTTCCTCGTCGCCGAGTGGCAGCCAGGCAAACTGCTCAAGCTCGCCGCGAATGAAGAGAGCTGGGCCGGGCGTCCTTTTGTGGACGCCGTCGAAATCGAATTCGGCAAATCGCTGCGCGATCAGGCCATCGCGCTCGAACTGGACAAGACCGACGTGATAGAGGCGGCGCCGCAGGCAGAAAGCGGATCGCAGCGGCGAAGCACATCGTCGTCGTTGCCCGTGGAGTTGCTGGCGCTGGTTTTCTCCGCGAACTCAAAGGCGCAGGACCCTCGTCTGCGGGAAGCCCTGGCGCTCGCCATCGATCGCAAGCCCATCCAGTCCGTGCTGTTGAAAGGCGCGGGAGAACCCGCCGCAAGCATTCTTCCCAACTGGATGACTGGCTACAGCGCAGTCTTTTCAGCGCAGGCGAATCCGCAACGCGCCCGGACTTTGCTCGCGGACTCGCGGCAACCCGCGCTCAATCTGAGCTACGATCCGAGGGACCCGCAAGCCCAACTGATCGCCGAGCGCATTGCGCTCAACGCGCGCGAAGTTGGCATCACCGTGCAAGTATCGTTGTCGGGAGCAGAAGACATCCGCCTGATGCGCGTAGTGCTGCCGAGTCCCGACCCGGTCACGTCGCTCGGCGAAGCCGCGCGGCAACTGGGATTGCCGCAGCCGGGATTCCCGGCGACGCCTCGCGGCAACTCTCTGGACGATCTGTATCAAGCCGAGCGCAGTTTGCTCGATGGCTACGCCGTCATCCCGCTTTTCCATTTGCCGGTGGCCAGTGCGGCGAGTGCACGCGTGCGCGATTGGGAACCGGGACGATCGGGGGATTGGAACGAGTCGGGGCTTTCGCTGGCGGATGTTTGGCTGGCGGATTCGCGTTCAGATTCGAGGCCCGAGGTGGGCTCGCGATGAGCTTCCGCAAGAAACTTCTTCTGTTGTTTGCGGCGACGGTATTGCTCTGCGTCGCGGTCATTTCGGCATCGGTGTACAGCACCATCCGACGCTCGTTCGAGCAGGCGAATCAGGATCGCGCAAATGCGATCGCCGCTCAGTTTCGATCGGAGTTTCAGCGGCGAGGATTTGAGGTTGCGCGCAAGGTCGAGTCCGTGGCAGCCAGCGAAACCGTGCAGCACATCGCTCTGGATATGAACCGCGGCGTCACGGACTCAGGCGAGTACGTAAGAGAAGCGCGCACGCTGGCGGGTCAGCAGCAGCTCGACTTTCTGGAATTCGTCGACGATCGCGGCACCATCCTTTCCTCCGCGCAGTGGCAGGCGAAATTCGGGTATCCCGAAGCCGCGATTCCCGAAGCGACGACTCCCGCAACCGCTGCGCCGGCGGGAGCGTTTCTGAAACGCGAAGAGCTGCCAGAGGGCGCAACCCTCGGCCTGTTTGCCGTGCGGGTGGCCCGCGTCGGAGAGCAACCTTTGTACGTGATTGGCGGTGAGCGGCTCGACCAAGGCTTTCTCTCGACGCTCGATATCCCAGCCGGAACACGCGTGCTGCTTTATCAAAACCTGGACGCAAATTGGAATTCGAAATCGCTGCTCGATTTGAACGGGCCCGCCGCGGGCGCCGACAGAATCGCTCCGCTGGTCGCACGGGTACGCGACACACTGCAGGAATTTCAGGGCGTGATCCATTGGACTTCCGATTCCGCTGACGCCGAAGTTTTTCACGCCATCCCGCTGACTGGACCCATCTTCGGTGCAACAAATCAGAGTGCCGCGAATCAGAGCGGCGCGAATCAGCAACTGATGGGCGTTCTGCTCGTCGGCAGTTCGCGGCGTCCGCTGATCGAATTGCAAAGGCAGGTCGTCTCCACCGCAATGCTGGTCGGCGGCGCGGGAATTCTAGTGGCGGTGCTGGCCAGCCTGTGGTTCGCGGCTCGCGTCACACGCCCGGTCGTGTCGCTGGCTGAGGCAGCGCGCCGCGTCGCCGCGGGTGATCTCGGCGCCAAGGTCGAGGTTGAATCGAGCGATGAACTGGGCGAACTGGCTGCGTCGTTCAACCGCATGACGGAAGATCTTGTGCAGCAAAAAGACCGCACACTGCAGGCCGAGCGCGTGGCCGCATGGCGCGAACTGGCGCGGCGATTGGCCCACGAATTGAAGAATCCCCTATTCCCCTTGCAGGTCACGGTTGAGAACCTGATGCGGGCGAAACAGAAATCGCCCGAAATGCTCGAGGAAGTTTTTCATGAGGGGACGGCTACGCTGCTCGCGGAAATCAACAATCTGAAAACGATCATCGGCCGCTTCAGCGAGTTTTCCAAGATGCCGCAGCCGCAGCGCCGGCCGACGCAGGTGAACGATGTGGTACGCTCGGTGCTCCGCGTTTTTCATGCGCAATTGCAGGAGAAGAATCAGATTACGGTACGCACCCAGTTGGCCGATACGTTGCCCGAAATTTCAGCCGATCCCGATCTGCTGCATCGTGCGCTGCAAAACCTGGTGCTCAACGCGATTGACGCCATGCCGCAAGGCGGAGAGCTGACGATTCGCACCGCGACCCTCGGCGACCGGGTTGAACTTTCGGTCTCCGATACCGGCTCCGGCCTGACCCACGAAGAATGTGGGCGCTTGTTCACTCCTTATTACACGACCAAGCAATATGGCACGGGGCTCGGGCTGGCGATTGTGCAGTCGGTGGTGAGCGATCACGGAGGCAAAATTTCCGTCGAGAGCACGAAAGAAAAAGGAACGACGTTTCGCATCGAACTACCGTGCGAACCACAGCCGTGGCAAACCGGCCAGACTTAAAGCGATTGACGGGAACAGGCAGACTGGGGATAAAATTGCAACCGTTGATGGGGTCAAAAGGAAATTCCGAGTTAGAGGTCCAAATCGCGAATTCCGTTGGAAAACTCAAGCAAAGGAGGCCTGAAAGCTATGACGTCCGTGGAAAGTTTTGAGGCGAGAACGTATCACAAGGTTGACGTGCGCATAGTGCCTTTCCTTTTCCTTTGCTACATTTTGGCGTATCTCGATCGGGTCAACGTGGGATTTGCGAAGCTGCAGATGCTGAAAGATCTGTCGATGAGCGATGCGGCATTCGCTACCGGCGCCGGTATTTTCTTTATCGGTTATTTCTTTTTCGAAGTTCCCAGCAATGTGCTGCTGAAGAAATTCGGCGCGCGCATGTGGATTGCCAGGATCATGATCTCCTGGGGCGTCATATCAGCGTGCATGATCTTCGTAAAAGGGGAGTGGTCTTTTTATGCCATGCGCTTTCTGCTTGGCTTGGCCGAAGCCGGTTTCTTCCCGGGGGTGATTTTTTATCTGACTTTGTGGTACCCCTCAAGACTGCGATCCACACGCACCGCCTGGTTTGTAGCAGCGATCGCCGTATCGGGGGTAGTCGGCAATCCCATATCCGGTTGGATCATGGATACGCTTTCCGGCGCCATGAAGTTGGCAGGGTGGCAGTGGCTTTTTCTCGCAGAAGGCATCCCTTCAATTCTGGTTGGCTTTTGGGTGATCTTTTATTTGGAGAGCAGCATTGAAGAGGCGAAATGGCTTACCCCCGAGGAAAAAGCGTCCCTTGCGCATAACCTCGAAGTGGAAGACAAGCATAAAACCGAGCATAAACTGATCGATGCCTTCACCAGCGGGAAAGTCTGGGTGCTGTGCGCGATCTATTTCACTTTGATGATCGGCTTGTACGGCATTGCATTCTGGTTGCCGACGATTGTGAAGGCCTTTGGTTTGAAAGGTTATCTTGGGGTTGGCCTGATTACCGCGATACCGTATGGAGTGGCCGTTATCGGGATGATTCTCCTGAGCAATCATTCGGACAAAACCGGAGAGCGGCGACTGCATTATGTGGCAAATGTGGTGGCTGGAGCCGTCGGGTTAGTTCTGAGCGGAGTTTTTGCGTCTAATCCAGTGCTGGCGATCATTTTCTTGTCCATGGGCACACTTGGAGTGATTGGGTCCATGCCATTGTTCTGGCCGTTGCCCTCCGCATTTTTGGCCGGGACCGCGGCTGCAGCGGGGATTGGCATCGTGAACTCGGTGGGTAATTTAGGTGGCTATATTGGACCCAATATCCCGATTTGGGCGAGACATTTTTCTTCGGACAAATCTGCCGCCTTGTATATCATTGCGGGGATTTTGATGGCCGGAGCTCTTTTGACGTATTTCTTTATACCGCGAACTCTACGTGTGCGCGTGGGTCCTGTGGATTAGCTTTTACCGATCCTGGATATAATCCCAATCAGTCACGCGTGAAGTTTCGATTTCCCGTTTAATATCCTCCTCCACCGAATATTTTAGTTTGGTCGACGAGCTGCGAAACCAAGACAGATTCCGGTTAAAAGGCTCAATAGGAAAAAAACGTGGCGCAAAAAGCGCACTTGCTGATCGTCGATGACGAGGCCAACACGCTGGCTTCGCTGTCGCGGGCGTTTCGTCTGGAAGGGCATGAAGCCACGGTCTGCGATAACGCAAACAAGGCTCTCGAACTCGCCAAATCGCAATCTTTCGACTTGATCCTCTCCGACGTAGTGATGCCCGGCAAAGACGGACTGACGCTTCTCGAAGAACTCAAAGCGCAAGGCGTGCCGACTCCCGTCGTCATGATGTCGGGCCAGGCGCACATCGAGATGGCCGTTCGTGCGACCCGGTTGGGCGCGCTCGACTTCCTGGAAAAGCCGATCTCGACCGAAAAACTATTGCTCACCGTGGAGAACGCGCTGAAACTCGGCCGCCTCGAGCGTGAGAATCGCGATCTGGAGCGACGCCTCGGCAAACACGAGATCGTCTGGCAAGGTGACACCATGCGCCGCGTGATGGCGCAAGTCGAACGCGTGGCCGCCAGCGAAACCCGCGTCTGCATTCTCGGTGAGACCGGCACGGGAAAAGAGCTGGTGGCGCGCACGCTGCATGAGCGCAGTCCGCGGGCCGGCGCTCCGTTCGTCACGCTGAACTGCGCCGCGGTGCCGGCGGAGCTGATCGAATCCGAATTGTTCGGCCACGAAAAAGGATCGTTCACCGGCGCAGCCGGCCGCCATCTCGGTAAGTTCGAGCAGGCCCAGCACGGCACCATCTTTCTCGACGAAATCGGCGACATGCCGCTCACCATGCAGGCCAAGCTGCTGCGGGTGCTCGAGGAAGGCGAGGTGGAACGTATCGGCGGCGAGCGCGCCATCACCGTGGATGTGCGAGTCGTCGTCGCCACGCATCGCGACCTCGAAGCGCAAGTGCGCGACGGCAAATTCCGGCAGGATTTATTTCACCGCGTGTTCGTCTTTCCCCTGCGCCTGCCCACCTTGCGCGAGCGCCGCGAAGACATCCCAGCGCTGATCGAGCACTTTGCCCTGCAGGTGAGCACCACCAACGGATGGAAGCCTATGCGCTTCGCAGAAGACGCGATGGCCGCGCTGCAAATGCATCCGTGGCCGGGCAATGTCCGCGAACTCAGAAACGCAGTCGAGCGGCTGATGCTGCTGGCAACTTCCGATGAAGTCACCTCCGAAACCGTGGCGCTGGCGCTGCCCACTTCGGTTGCCGCGCTAGATTCTGCATCGGCCGGTACTGGCCCGCTAGCCGACCGCGTGCGCGCGTTCGAGAAACAAACCATCCTGGCGGAGCTGAAACGCAATCACCACCAGATCTCGAACACGGCGCGTGCGCTGGGACTGGAGCGATCGCATCTTTATAAGAAGGCGGAGCAGGTAGGGATTGATCTGAAAGCCACGCGGAGCGAGAGCGACCGCTGAGCAGCCCCTAGCCAGCTCCCACCGCCGCCCATCTATACTCCCGTTTGCAATTTCTATCCCCCACAGACGACAATCGCATTGTGCCCAGCACTAGCTTTTATCAGGAACCGCAAGCTGTCAGCCCCTTCCGTCCGGGCGCGCTCGTGATCGCGACATTGGGCAACCCGCGCGAAAAATTCTGGGGCGCGATTCTCCATCTTTCGGGCGAAGGCGTCAGCCTGCGCGGCGTGGATGTCGCGTCTTTTGACGATCTGGCCACGCAGATCAAGAGCGGCGAGCCCTTCACCTCCGGCGTTGTCTTCTTTCCCATGCACCGCGTGGAGCGCATGGAACTCGATCTTCCCGAGGGCAACATCCTCTCGCTCGCCCAGCGCTTCGCCCAGAAGACCGGGCAGGATCCCGCCCCGCTCCTGGCGAGCGAGTTTCTCGGGAGCGTTGTAGGTAAAGCTGGAGGAGAAAGGGAGCGGTGAACTTCCGGCAGATCCTGACCGCGCCCAACCAGCTCACGCTGCTGCGGATGATTTTCCTGCCGTTCATCGTCATCAATCTGGTCAAGCACGATTTTAAATGGGCGCTGGCGCTCTTCATTCTCGCCGGATTGAGCGACAGCCTCGATGGCCTCCTCGCGCGCACGCTGCATCAGCAAACCCTGCTCGGCCAGTATCTCGACCCCATCGCCGATAAGCTGCTGATGAGCACCATGTTTCTTGTGCTCTCGATCGAAGGGATGATTCCCTGGAAATATACGGTCGTGGTATTCAGCCGCGACATCTCCATCCTGCTGATCAGCGGAGTGCTGTTCATGATTGCCGGCCTGCGCGATTTTCGCCCCAGCCTCTTCGGCAAAGCCAACACCTTCGCGCAAGTGGCCGCAATTTTCTTCGTGCTGCTGCTGCTCATCGAACCCATACGCTGGGTGTGGATTGCGCGCACCACCTTCCTGCGCGCCACCTTTATCTTCACCATCGTCTCCGCCGTACACTACGCATTCCTGGTGCAGCACCGGCTGCATGCGCCCGTTCCACCCGCCGCACTCCAGTCTTAGCCAGTTAGGCCAACGCGTCGCACCCCATTTGACCCCTTTTCCAGCGCGCCCCTAAAATGAGAGGTTCGTACTCCGCTCGCGAACTCATCCATGGCTCTGCGTCTCTATAACACTCTTTCCGGAAAGATCGAAGACTTCCATCCGCTGGACGACAACCGCGTCCGCATGTACGCCTGCGGACCGACCGTCTATGACTACGGCCACGTCGGCAATTTCCGTACATTTATCGCCGTCGATCTTCTTTATCGCTTTTTGCGCCAGAGCGGCTACGACGTCCGCTACGTCATGAACATCACCGACGTGGACGACAAGATCATTCGCAACTCCGCGCGCGACGGCGTGACCGTGCAGCAGTACACCGCAAAGTTTGCCAAGGCCTTCCTGGAAGATTCGGCGACGCTGAACATTGAGCAACCGGTTCTGGTGCGCGCGACCGAACACATCAATGCTATGGCCGACTTCATTGCCGAATTGGTGAAGAAAGGTTTTGCTTACCGCACCGACGACGGTTCTTACTATTTCCGCATCGCGAAATTCCCCGGGTACGGCAAGCTTTCGAAAAAGGATTTTGCCGGCATGACCGACGGCGCGCGCGTGGATGTGGACGAATACGACAAGGACAACGCCCGCGACTTCGCCCTCTGGAAGGCTGCGAAGCCGGGCGAAGCTTCGTGGGACACATCGATCGGGCGGGGGCGTCCGGGCTGGCACATCGAGTGCTCGGTGATGTCGATGGAGCAGTTCGGCCCGAGTTTTGACTTGCACGCGGGCGGCGAGGACCTCATTTTTCCGCATCACGAAAATGAAATCGCGCAATCGGAAGCGCTCAGCGGAAAGCCGTTTGTGCGCTATTGGTTTCATGCGCGTTTTCTGCTGGTCGAGGGCCAGAAGATGTCGAAAAGTCTCGGGAATTTCTTCACCATCCGCGATCTTGTGCTGCGTGGGCACAAGCCGTCATCGATCCGCTGGCTGCTGACGCAGGTGCCCTATCGCAATCAGCTGAACTTCACTTTCGATGGCTTGAAGTCCGCGGCCAGTTCGGTGGAGAAATTGCGCAACTTCCACTTCCGCCTGACGAGCACGCAGGTCCCCGCTGGCGCGACCTCGCCGATGGCGCAACTGGCGGACGAAACCACCGCACGAATGAAGAGCGCCCTCGACGACGATTTGAACACCGCCGAAGCGCAAGCCGCCATGTTCGACCTGTTACGCAAAGCCAACACCGCGCTCGATGCCGCGGAAGTTCGCCAGGACGACGTAAAGCCACTGCTCGGAGCGATGGAGAAATTTGACGAAATATTTGGCGTGTTGAAAGATGACGACCAGCCGAAGATGAAAGCCATCCTCGACTGGGCCCGCGCCGAGGGCCGCGAAAAAGAGATCAGCCCCGAGTTGATGGAAATCGTCCGCTCCGCGCAACTCGCCGACGAACAAGTCAATCGGAAGCTGGCCGAAATGGAAGCGGCGAGAAAAGCGCGAAACTTTAAAACTTCCGACGCCCTGCGCGCTGAACTGACCACCGCCGGCATCATCGTGGAGAACACAAAAGACGGGGTGCGGTGGCGAAGAAAGTGAGGGACAATTTGTAATTGGTGAGTTGTAATTTGTAATTTGTTTCGGCGACCGCAGGTTTCAAATTACAAATTTCAAATTGGAAATTACAAATCCCATGAAGTCTCTCGATGACTATCTCGCCGACGCCGCCCAGGCCCACGGCCATCTCTGCGCGGGGCAGGTACTCGGTGTGCGCCTGGCCATGTTGGGGCTTGAGAAGTTGGGCATCGAAGACCCTCGCGGCAAGGATCGGAAACGGCTGGTCACATTTGTCGAAATCGACCGCTGCGCCACCGACGCTATATCCCTGGTCACCGGATGCCGTCTCGGGAAACGCGCCCTGAAATTTCGCGATTGGGGAAAGATGGCCGCGACCTTCGTCGACGTGAGCACCGGCAAAGCCATCCGCATCGCCGCGAAAGAATCGTCCAAGGCGCTGGCGCGCGCGATGCATCCCGAAATCGAAAGCAAGAACCAGCAGCAGATGCTGGCCTATCGCGAGATGCCGGAAGACGACTTATTCACGAAACAGTGGGTAAAGGTCGAACTTTCCGCGGAAGACTTCCCCGGATACAAAGGCGAGCGCATCGTCTGTACCGAGTGCGGAGAAGGCATCAACTTCCGCCGCGAAGTTCTGCGCGACGGGCTTGTCTTATGCCGCGCGTGCGCCGGCGAGCGATATTACGAGATCCTTTAGACAACGGCGAGCTTCGCTCGCCTGGGCAGTCGATGGCGGCTGTCCCTACGCGTTTCTTGCTTGCTCGTAGGCATGCGCGACTCTCAGCAGGGTTGCCTCGTCGAAGTGCCGCGCAAACAACTGCAACCCAATCGGCAGTTTCTCGTGATTCTCGCCGCACGGAACTGAAATTCCGGGAATGCCCGCCAGGTTCGCAGTTACGGTGTAGATATCGGCCAGATACATGGCCAGCGGATCATTTATCTTCTCGCCTAGCCGGAACGCAGGTGTCGGGCAGGTGGGCGCGACGATCACATCCACTTTCTTGAAGGCCTCGTCGAAGTCGCGTGTCAGCAGCGTGCGCACTTTCTGCGCCTTCAGATAGTATGCGTCATAATATCCGGCGCTCAGCGCGTAAGTGCCGAGCATGATGCGGCGCTTGACTTCCACGCCGAATCCGCCGTCGCGGCTCAGACGGTACATTTCAGAAAGCGTGCCCGCCTTTGCCCGGAAGCCGTAGCGCACACCGTCATAGCGCGCCAGATTCGACGACGCTTCCGCCGTGGCCACGATGTAATACGCGGGAATCGCATACTCGGTGTGCGGCAAACTCACCGAAACAACCTCGCATCCCAACTCCGCCAGCTTCTGAATCGCCGCCTCAACCGCGGCGCGAACCTCGGGATCGAGTCCCGAGCCGAAGTATTCTTTGGCCACGCCGACTCTTAAACCTTTAACCGGCTTCTCGAGTTCGGCTACATAGTCGGGCACGGGCACTTCGGCGGAGGTCGAATCCATGGGATCGCGGCCGGCAATCGTGCGCAGCACCAGCGCGACTTCCTTCACCGTTTTTGCAAACGGGCCGATGTGATCGAGCGACGAAGCAAAAGCAATCAGCCCGTACCGCGACACTCGGCCATACGTCGGCTTCAAACCGACCACGCCACAAAACGACGCGGGCTGGCGAATCGATCCGCCGGTATCGGAGCCGAGCGTCGCCACCGCCATTTCCGCGGCAACCGCTGCCGCCGACCCGCCCGACGATCCACCCGGCACGCGGCTCTTGTCGCGCGGATTGTGCACGGCGTGATACGCCGAGTTCTCAGTGGACGAGCCCATGGCAAACTCATCGCAGTTGAGCTTGCCCAAAATCACCGCGCCAGCCGCTTCCAGGCGAGCCACCGCGGTGCAATCGTACGGCGGAATAAAATTCTCGAGAATTTTCGAACCGGCGGTGGTGCGCACGCCGCTCGTCACCATGACGTCTTTGATCGCAACCGGAACTCCCGCCAGCGGCGGCAAGGGCTTGCCCTCCGCGGCCATCTTGTCGATACGCCCGGCCTGCGCCAGCGCGCGCTCCTCGCAAAGAGTCAGAAACGCGCCAATCTCGGGATCTTCCTGCCGGATGCGCGTGTAGAAATCGTGAGCTAGGGCGGTCGCCGTCGTCTGCCGCGCTGTGATCGCGCTACGGACATCATCAATGGTCAATGCCGACACCATGTATTTCTCATCACTATCTCTCAATCACCTTCGGCACCTCGAAAAATGTCCCGTCAGTGTCCGGAGCATTTTTCACCGCGACTTCGTGCGGCAACGACTCCCGCAGACCGTCCTTCACGTCCTCGCGGATGGCGTAGGCGAAACGGTCGCTTCCTTGCCGCGACTCGTCTACGCCGTAGCGATCCGAGACCTGGGCCATGGGCGCAACTTTGTCGGTCTCCAACTCGCTGAGTCGCTCCATATATTCAAGAATGGAGTTCAAATCGCGCAACATGCGAGCGCGCTCTTCCTCGGTCAACTCGAGGTTGGCCAGATCGGCCACGTAGGCGACGTCTTTGTCAGTTACTTTCATACCGCCGCGCCATAAAGTGTTTCAGCGCACCCTACGACTTCACCACGAATTCAATTCGCTTCACCGAAGTCGCGGAGTACTTGTTGACCAAGGCCAAATAACGCGGCGCCAGGCTGGCGAGTTCCCGCCGCCATCTTGCGTCCGCGACTTCCACTCGCAGAATACCGTCGGAAAAACTCAGCGCCTGAGTCCGATCGGCAACCGCACTGCCACACGCCACAGGCCAGGCCAGCAAGGCGCTCTCGCTCGCCGGCGCGCGATGAAGAGCTTTGACGATGATGGTTTCCAAGCCGGCGGAAGCACGGTTCAAGGTATGACTCCAGAGTCGCGAACGGCGATCAGAACGGCGATCAGAACGATGATGATTGTAGCATCGGAAAATGTCGCGTCTCTTTACGAGTTCCGGAGACGAGTTATGAGGCCGCCGCCGCAGCCTTGGCGCGCTTCTTGGCGAGCTTGCGCAGGTGCGTCGCCGAATACAGACTTCCTCGGCAGCGCAGCGCCCCACATAAACACGGCGCGTCGTCTTCGCCATCGTAGAGGTTGTAGTCGTACGTCAATTCCTCTCCCGCCTCAATATCGCGCAGAGCTATGATCCACATCTTTCCCCGTATCTGATCGGTCTCGCAGTTCGGTTTGCAGGAATGATTGACGAAGGCGGCCACACCGTAGCCGTCAATAATGCCTTTGCCGCCATCCAGTCCGAATAAATACGTGTTCGGAAAGTCGTCGTAAAGATCGTCGGCCTGTTCGGAGGTGAGGTGCTCGCCCACGTATTCCACGATCAGCGTCCCTTTGCGAATCGGTCGCGTGGTGTAGCAACCATAGGAGTGAATGCGAGACTGGCGAATGATGAGCGTCATAGAGCGCGATTCGATTTTATCTGCAATCGCTTATCTTTGGTGCTGCCGGATAAGCCGCGAGCTGCGAGCTACGAGCTGCGGGGCATCCGGTTGGCGCGAAGCTCGCTGCTCGAAGCTCGCAGCCCAGCCGCCTGCTATCATTCTCAGGGCGAGCATCAGAAGACGAAACACGGGAGACCGGCGACTATGGCTCATCAGCATCCACCGCGCTTTTTAAAGATTGTCGACGACGCCAAGCAGCGCGTCCGCGAAACCAACGTTGACGAAGTCAAAGCGCGCCTCGACCGTCACGACAAGTTCGTTCTTGTCGACGTCCGCGAAGACCGCGAATTTGACGCCGACCACCTGCCCGGAGCTGTCCACCTGGGCAAGGGCGTCATCGAGCGCGACATTGAGGGCAAGTATCCCGACCTCGAAACTCCGCTCGTGCTCTATTGTGGTGGCGGCTTTCGTTCCGCACTGGCTGCCGACAACCTGCAAAAAATGGGATACACCAACGTCATTTCCATGGATGGCGGAATTCGCGATTGGCGCGAAAGGGGTTTCCCGCTGGAGAAGTCGCGGTAAATAGCGCCTCGCAAGTCGCGCCCAACCCGCCAACGGCGTGTCTGGATTCCTGAACAAACGGGACTTCTGATCGTCCGGTGGATTGCATACCACCCGCTTCTCTGAAAAAATACGATAAAGATACTGTGGGGTTTTAGCGATGTCTCAAATCGGAAGCTTTGCGCTACTGCTAGCGCTCGGCCTGAGTGCGTACTCTTTCCTTGCAGGCCTGGTGGCATTGTTCGGTCACGATGCCTCTTCCGCTCGTCTCGGTGAGACCGCGCGCCGCGCCGGAATCGCCACTTTCGCCGCCGTACTGCTGGCGGGCATCGTTCTTGTAGTGACCGCGTTCAACGACGACTTCTCCATTGCCTACATCTTCCATCACAGTAACCGCGACTTGCCGGCCGCTTATAAGTTTGCTGTCCTGTGGTCCGGTCAGGAAGGGTCGCTGCTGTTCTGGTCGCTGCTGCTGGCCGGCTACGGATTCGTTCTCCGCCTGCGCTACAAGACCGATCAGCGGTTGTTCGCATACGCTTCGGTGATCATCGCATCGGTGCAGGTTTTCTTTCTGCTGATTCTGAATTTTGCGGCGCACCCGTTCGCCATCATGCAGGGCGCGCTGCCCGCCGATGGCAGCGGACTGAATCCGCTTCTGCAGTATCCCGAGATGGTCATCCATCCGCCCATGCTGTACCTGGGATACGTCGGCTTCACCGTCCCCTTCGCCTTCGCGCTGGGCGCGCTCATCATGAAGTATCCCGGCGAGAAATGGATTCAGATCACCCGCCGCTGGACCATGGTGACCTGGTGCTTCCTCACCGTCGGCGTTTTCCTCGGCGCGCACTGGGCTTATGCCGTGCTGGGATGGGGCGGCTACTGGGGATGGGACCCGGTGGAAAATGCCTCGCTCATGCCTTGGCTCACCGGCACGGCGTTTCTGCATTCCGTCATGATGCAGGAAAAACGCGGCATGCTGAAAGTCTGGAACATGTCGCTCATCTTTGCGACCTTCCTGCTCTCGATGCTCGGGACCTTCCTCACGCGTTCGGGTGTGATCAGTTCGGTGCACGCCTTTGCGCAATCCTCGATCGGCACTTGGTTCCTGGTCTTCATAGGGCTGACCCTGGCGGTCTGTACCTTTTTCCTGGTGGCGAACCGGTCGCACCTCAAGAGCGAGCACAAACTGGAGTCGCTGGTCTCGCGCGAATCCAGTTTCCTGTTCAACAATCTCCTCTTGCTGGTCGTCTGCTTCACCATACTGTGGGGCACGTTTTTCCCCATCCTGTCGGAATTTGTGCAGGGACACAAAGTCACGGTCGGGCCGCCTTTTTTCAATCGCGTTGCAGTGCCGGTTGCCTTGCTGCTCCTGCTGCTCACTGCAGTCGGACCGCTGTTGGCCTGGCGTAAGACTTCCGTCGAAAGCCTCAAGCGGAATTTCCTGTTCCCCGCCATCGGTTCCGTTGCCGTGGGCGGCATGATGATCTTGTTCGGCGTCCGTCCCTGGGAAGATCCTTCTTATTTCTATGCCACCATGGCCGCCGTTCTCTCGGCGCTGGTGATCTTTACCGTTGTTTCCGAGTTCCTTCGCGGAGGGCGTGTCATCGCCGGTAAGAGCGGGCAAAATCTGTTCGCCGCCATGGCTCATCTTTGCCACAGAAACACACGCCGCTACGGCGGCTACATCGTCCACTTCGGCGTGGCGCTGGTGGTGATTGGGATCCTCGGAACGCCTTTTAATAAAGAAGTGGAAAAAGAAATGGGCTTTGGCGACAAAATTTCCCTTGGCCCTTACACTCTGGTCTGCCAGTCCTACACGCAGGACGACAATCCCAACTACGGCAACGAGTGGGCAATCATCAACGTGTTCCGCGGCGGCAAGCAGATTACGACCATGTATCCTGAGCGCCGCTTCTATAAAGCCAGCCAACAGCCGCAGACGCTCCCACGGATTTACCCCAGCTTCCGCGAAGATTTATTTCTGGTGACCGACGTCTATCTCGTCTATGAAGGCAAGAACGAGACCACCGGACGGCCCATCATTAAAGCGCACTTAAATCCGCTGGTGCCCTGGATTTGGATCGGCCTGATCATCATGGTCTTCGGCACCATCGTCGCGCTTGTGCCGAATGCCGCCGTCGTCCAGGTAGCGGCAACCACGCCGGTTCGCGCTCCGGCGCACGTAGGAGCAGGTGACTGAGATGAAATTCTCCATAGTCTCGCAACGTCGGATCTCCGTTCGCGGCTGTTTGCAGGCCGCCGCTCTCGCGCTCGCGGTAGTTGTGTTCATGGGTGCTGGGGACGACTCCGCGCGCTTCAAAGACCTGGGCCATCGCATGATGTGCACCTGCGGATGCGGCCAAGTCTTGCTCGAATGCAATCACGTCGGCTGCCAGTCCTCCGACAAGATGCGCAACCAATTGCTGGCCGCGCTCGATAAAGGCGGCAGTAATAGTGACGATCTCATCCTGCAAGGCTTCGTGCAGGAATACGGACCGACCGTGATCGCCGCGCCCACCGCCACCGGCTTCAATCGCGTGGCCTGGATCATGCCCTTCGTCGCGTTGGCGCTCGGCATCACGTTCGTCATTTACGTCGTGCGCTCGTGGAAGAATCGGCCCGCACCGGCCCTCGCCGATGGCATTCTCATCCCGCGCGGCAGCGAACTCGACGAGTTCCGCCAGAAAGCCCGCAAGGAGACCGACTTATGATTCCCTTCGTCTGCTCCGTCGTAACGGCCGCTGCTCTCTATTACGTTTTCTTCTTTCCCGGCGAAGTCTACGCCGGAGAAGAAAAAACGCGGCTCGGCTATCTCCGCGAGCGCAAGGAAGCGGTCTACGAGAACTTGCGCGACCTGAATTTCGAATACAAGGCGGGAAAGGTTCCCGACGTGGATTATCAATCCATGCGCACCTCGCTCGAAGAAGAAGCGGCTGCGATCATGGCGGAGATCGCGCGGCTGGAACAATCTGTGATTACGCCCGCGTGAACGAGTGATGAGTCTTACGGTGGAGGGACGGGCGCCTCGCCCGTCCAGCCGGGCGGGGACGCCCGGCTCTCCACCAGCAAAGCTTAGATCGAAAATAGGAGTGGATTTGAAGAAACCCGCAAAGTGCGTAGCGCCGGGGTCGCCCGTGCCAGTGCCGCCGCGCCGGCAAATACGAATGGCGTCCCTTGCCATCCTGCTGCTGTTAAGCCTGGCGTCTCTGGTTGCCGCGCAGGAGGCCGGATCGACCTTGTCCGGAACCGTCACCAACGGCACCACCGGCAAACCCGCCGCCGGCGATGAAGTTATTCTCATTAACCTCGCCAACGGCATGGACGTGGCCGGCAGCAGCAAGGCCGACAGCAGCGGGAAATTCAGCTTCAAACTCACCGGCGGACCCGGTCCCCACCTCATCCGCGCCGTCCATCAGGGAGTCACCTATCATCAAATGGCGCCTCCCGGCGTCAACACGGCCGATGTTCAGGTCTATGACGTCGCGACCAAGGTCACCGACCTCAGCGTGACCGCCGACGTCATTCGCTTCCAGGCCGACAGCGGAACGATGCAAGGCGTGCGCCTCTTCGTCGTCAATAACACCTCTTCTCCCGCGAAGACGCAGATGAACGATCACAACTTCGAGTTCTATCTGCCCGCCGACGCCAAGATCGAACAAGTACAGGCCCGCTCCCCGAACGGCCAGCCGATTAGCGCCGACGCCGTTCCCCAAGCCGAGAAGAACCGCTACGCCATCGCCTTCCCGCTGCGTCCCGGAGAAACGCAGTTCCAGGTGGAGTTCACTCTGCCCTACTCCGGCGAGATCAAGATCGATCCCAAGCCGCTCTATCCCGCCGCGCACCTCGTCATCGTTCTTCCCAAGACGATGCAGTTCAAGGCCGCGAATCCACCCAGCTTCCAGTCCATGCAAGATCCCAGCCAGGGTGACACCAACGTGGAAGTCGCGCAGCAGACGAAGCCCGGCCAGCCGCTCGCCTTCACCCTGAAGGGCAATGGAGTCATCACCGAGTCGCCCGGAGAAACCGCCTCCGGCGCGGCCCAACAGCAGGATCAGACGCAACCGCAGGGACGCGACACTCGCCCCGGCGGCGGACTCGGCCCCCCCACCGATGCGCCCGATGCTCTACAGAAATATCGCTGGCCCATCATTGGAGGATTCGCCGTGCTGCTCGCCATCGGCGGATGGGTGGTCACGAAACGGCAACCCGTAATAGCAGTCGCCGCGACATCATCCGCGAAGCCTGCAGTTGCATCGAGCGACCGCAGCGCAGCGCCCCGTCCAACTGCGGCGTCCGCGACATCCACGATCAGCACTACGGTCGCAAAATCATCGATGCTGCTCGAAGCGCTGAAAGAAGAAATGTTCCAACTCGAGGTGGAACGAAAACAAGGCAAGATCACGCCCGCGGATTACGAAAAAGCCAAAGCAGCGCTCGACCAAACACTCGACCGGGCACTGAAACGGCAGGGTTAGCCCAGAGTTGCTGCGACTACAGGCAGCTGTCGAGCTGCGCTCGGCTTGGACAGCCGGGGGCGGCTGTCCCTCCGCAACACGGGACGGGCGAGGGCGCCCGTCCCTACGCGAGCGAAGCCCGCCCAGAGACCAAAGCCCGGTGCCCAGCATCTAACTCACTGAGACAAACTAAAGGCAATAATTTATGAGCAACATATTCAAGACTACGCTTCTGCTCACCGGCATGACCCTGCTGCTCATGCTGGCCGGCCGTGCTTTCGGCGGCCAGCGTGGAATGCTGATGGCGCTCGCCTTCGCCGCCGTCCTGAATTTCGTTTCCTACTTTTTCTCCGACAAGATCGCGCTTGCCACCTACCGCGCCCAGCCCGTCGGCCGCGAAGATCTGCCGCGCGTCTACAACATCGTCGAGCGCCTGGCGCAAAAAGTCAGCCTGCCGATGCCCAAGG